>Ga0335081_10000079_pt1 | contig 190065 bp, 191 predicted proteins | sample Lox_Sample_35_FD_206713 | JGI IMG/M metagenome (GOLD analysis project Ga0335081, IMG submission 206713) | Soil microbial communities from Loxahatchee National Wildlife Refuge, Florida, United States - Lox_Sample_3.5 | ecosystem: Environmental > Terrestrial > Soil > Wetlands | place: USA...
GATAACATGGCCGGGCAGGCCAAAAACCTGCATCGGGGTTCTCCTTTGATTCGAGTGTCGCAACCCGAGCTTCGGAGAACCCCTCCTATTTCTCAATCCGTCTCACATCTGTCTGAGCCCAGACAGCACTACAGGCCGTCATTCGGGGCGCGGCCCAACGGGTCCGGCCGAAGGCCGGCCCGATGGCGGCGTCCCGGAATGACAGTTTTATCTGGGGCTTTTTCGCAAATACGCCGCCCAAAGGTCCGGGCGCCGCTCGCGCGTCAGTCGCTCGGCCTCGGCGCGGCGCCATTGCGCGACCTTGGCGTGGTCGCCAGAGGTGAGCACCTGCGGGATCGGCCGGCCCTCGAACACCGCTGGCCGGGTGTATTGCGGATATTCGAGCAGGCCCTGCGCGAAACTCTCTTCGGCCGCCGAGGCCTCCTTGCCCATGACCCCGGGCAGAAGGCGCACGCAGGCGTCGATCAGCGCCAGCGCCGCGATCTCGCCGCCGGACAATACGAAATCGCCGAGCGAGACTTCTTCGAGCTTGCGGGCTTCGATCACACGCTCATCGACGCCTTCGAAGCGGCCGCAGACGATCACCGCGCCTGCTCCTTGCGCCAGCGCGGCGACGCGGTCTTGCGTGAGCGGCGCGCCGCGCGCGCTCATCAACAGGCGCGGGCGGTCGGCGGCGGCGATCGCGTCGAGCGCGCGCGCCAGCACGTCGGGCTTCATCACCATGCCCGGCCCGCCGCCGGCCGGCGTGTCGTCGATGGTGCGGTGCTTGTCGCTTGCGTGTTGGCGGATGTCGATGGCCTCAAGCGACCAGATGCCGGCGGCGAGCGCCTTGCCGGCAAGGCTCAACGCCAGCGGTCCGGGAAACACCTCGGGGAAAATGGTGAGGACAGAGGCGCGCCACATGGCCATTAGATTCCGTTCGTCCCCGCGCAAGCGCGGACCCAGTGGCCCCAAGACGCGGCGCAGCGATTGCCGCGCTGGATTCCCGCTTGCGCGGGAACGAACGGAGTTTGTGTCGCGCGCCGCGTTCTCATTCTTCGCGTGTCTCGGTCTCGATCGGCTGGACCACGACAATACGTCCGGCGTCGAGATCGATCGTCGGCACTGTCGCTTCCGTGAACGGCAACATCATCGCTTGTCCGCCGGCTGCCGGCGCGATCTCGATCACGTCGCCGGCGCCGAAATTATGGATGGCGCTGACCGTGCCGAGCGCCGCGCCGTCGGGGCTCACCGCCGCAAGCCCGATCAAATCGGCATGATAGAACGTGTCGCCCTCTTCGATGGCCGGCAGGCGGTCGCGTTCGATGTACAAATCCAGATTGCGCAGTTTCGCCGCCGCATTGCGGTCGGCAATGCCGGCGATGCGCGCAACCAGAAAATTCTTGCCAGGCCGCAGCGCCTCGATTTCGAATCGACGCGCGCCATCCTGCGTCTGCAACGGCCCATAACCGGCGACCGCCATCGGGTCTTCGGTGTAGGACCACAGCTTCACCTCGCCACGCACGCCGTGCGGCGCGCCGATGCGCGCGACGCGGATTTTTTTTCCCCTCGCCCCTTGGGGGGGAGGGTGCCGAGCCGCCGCAGGCGGCGAGGCGGGTGAGAGGGACTGGGCGTAGCCCTTCCTGCGCCGCACAATCCCCCTCACCCGGTCTCGGTCGCTGCGCTCCCTCGACCACCCTCTCCCTTCCGGGGAGAGGGAGGGCCGTGCTCGCGACGAAGCCGAAAGAGCATATCTGCTACCCTAATCAACTTGCCGCCGGTGCCGCGGGCGCCGCAGCCGGCGGAGCGGTGGCAGCTTTGGCGGCTTCTTCCTCGCGCGCCTTGCGCTCCTTGCGCGGCACCGCTTTCACCGGATTGTTGCGCGGCTTGCGCTTGGCGATGCCGGCGGCATCGAGAAAGCGCATGACGCGGTCGGACGGCTGTGCGCCCTTCTTCATCCAGGCCTGCACCTTGTCGAGATCGAGCTTTAGCCGCTCGGTCTTCTCCTTCGGCAGCAGCGGATTGAAATGGCCGAGCCGCTCGATGAAGCGGCCGTCGCGGGGTGAGCGCGAGTCGGCGACGACGATGTGATAGACTGGCCGCTTTTTGGTTCCGGCGCGGGCCATGCGGATGACGAGAGACATTGTGGTTTTCCTTTCGATAGAGATGGTCATTCCGCCCGAGCGAGCAAAGCGAGCGAGCGCCGGAATCCATAACCCGCGATGCTGCGGAGTATGGATTCCGGGTTCGCCGCTTCGCGGCGCCCCGGAATGACGGATGAAGTAATCGCTTTCATTTCTTCTTCCCCCCGCCGGGCAGGCCCGGCAGGCCGGGAAACTTTCCGCCGCCGAGGCCTGGCAGTCCGCCGGGCGCGCCGGGAAAATTCGGCGGCAGGGCGGGGAAATTTGGCGGCAATCCGCCGGCGCCGGGCATGCCCGGCGGCAGACCACCCGGCATTTGCTCGGCAAGCTTGGCCATCTGCTCGGGCGACGGCGTGCCGCCGAGCCCCATGGCGCGCGCGAGGCCGGCGAGCGGGCCGCGTTTGCCGCCGCCCATCGCTTTCATCAAGTCGGCCATGGTCCGGTGCATCTTGAGCAGCTTGTTGATGTCTTCGGCCTTGGTGCCGGAGCCGACGGCGATCCGTTTCTTGCGGCTGTGCTTGAGAATGTCCGGGTGGCGCCGTTCCTGCGGAGTCATTGAATCGATGATGGCGACCTGCCGTTTGATCACTTTCTCATCGATATTGGCTTGTGCGAGCTGGTTCTTCATCTTGGCGACGCCGGGCAACAAGCCCATCAATCCGCTCATGCCGCCCATCGCCTGCATCTGCGTCAGCTGCTCGCGCAAATCGGACAGGTCGAATTGACCTTTGCGCATCTTCTCGGCGGTGCGCGCGGCCTTTTCGGCATCGATGGTGGCGGCGGCTTTCTCGACTAGCGCGACCACGTCACCCATGCCGAGGATGCGGCCGGCAATGCGCTCGGGATCGAAATCCTCCAGCGCGTCGAGCTTCTCGCCGGTGCCGATCAGCTTGATCGGCTTGTTGGTGACCGCGCGCATGGAGAGCGCGGCGCCGCCGCGGCCGTCGCCGTCGACGCGAGTGAGTACGATGCCGGTCAGGCCGACGCGGCTGTCGAAAGCGCGCGCGAGATTGACCGCGTCCTGTCCGGTCAGCGCGTCGGCCACCAGCAGCACCTCGTGCGGATTGGAGGCGTGCTTGACCTCGGCCGCCTCGCTCATCATCGCTTCATCGAGCGTGGTGCGCCCCGCGGTATCGAGCAGCACCACGTCGTAGCCGCCGAGGCGCGCGGCCTCGAGCGCGCGCTTGGCGATCTGCGCCGGCTGCTGGCCGGCGACCACCGGCAGCGTGTCGATTTGCGCCTCGCGGCCGAGCACGGCCAATTGCTCCATCGCCGCCGGACGGCGCACGTCGAGTGAGGCCATCAGCACCTTGCGCCTCTGCCGGTCGGTGAGGCGGCGGGCAAGCTTGGCGGTGGTGGTGGTTTTGCCGGAGCCCTGCAGGCCGACCATCATGATGGCGACCGGCGGCGCGGCATTGAGATCGATCGACTGGCCGTGCGAGCCGAGCGTCTCGACCAGCTGGTCGTGCACGATCTTGACCACCATCTGGCCGGGGGTGACCGACTTCATCACCTCGACGCCGACCGCATGCTTCTTCACGCCCTCGGTGAAGGCGCGCGCCACATCGAGCGCGACGTCGGCCTCCAAGAGCGCGCGGCGGACCTCGCGCAGCGCGGCGTCGACATCGGCCTCGGCCAGCGCGCCGCGGCGGGTCAAGCGGTCGAGAATGCCGCTCAGTTTTTCCGACAGGGAGTCGAACATTTGTAACTCTGTCCTTGCGCTCTTTACCTCTCCCCGCCGGCGGGGAGAGGGCACCAAAAACACCATTCGCGCCCGAGGGCGCATCGCGCTGTCGGGCGGTCGCCTCCGGCCTCTTTGCGGACCGGGCGGCGGAACTGGACTTCACGTCTCGTCTAGAGCGCGCGGAACCTAGGGATCGCTGCCATGCAAGTCAAGGCGAGGCCCGGTTGGGACATAGCGCCGTTCAGGGCGCTCACTGCGTCAATTCGTAGCTCACGGTGACCGAAGCGCGCAGTTCCTGCTCGCCGCGTGCCACGGGTACCGCGGCGGAGCCGGCGCGCAGCGCCTTGTAAAGCCGCGGCGGCGGCGTGGAGCCTTCTTCAGCGATCGACACCACAGCGCCGAGCTTGGCGCCGGCGGCCTGGGCATAGAGCTCGGCCTTGCGATGCGCGTCGGCGATGGCGCTTGCGCGGGCCTGGTCGGTGAGTTTCGATTGCTCCGACACGACGAATTCGATGCCGGACATCTCGTTGGCGCCGGCGGCAATGGCGCGGTCGAGAACGCTCGGTAATTTTTCGATGTCGCGGACCTTGACGCTCAGCTGATTGCTGGCGCGAAAGCCGGTCAGCCGCGGGGTGTTGCCTTTGTCGGTTTCGTATTGTGGCTGTAGCGACAACCAAGCGGTCTGTACGTCGCGATCCGCCACGCCGTTGTCCTTGATCGCCGCCAGCACGGCGGTCATCTGCTTGGCGTTGAGCTTGCTCGCCTCGCGCGCCGTTTTGCCTTCGCTGACGACGCCGATGCGGATCACCGCGGCATCCGGCTCGACCGACACCGTCGCCTCGCCGCTGACGGTCACCAGTTTCTCCACGGCTTGCGCGGACAAGGGAGCATAGGCTGCGGCGGCAATGACCGCGGCGAGCAGAATACGCGGCACGCGTGTTTCTAAGAGCGACATGGCTACTTCACCGGCACAAGCACGTTTACCACCAGCGCATCGGCGCCGGTCGTCACCGGATCGGTGACATATTCCTCGACGAACGAGTCCTTGGCTTCGAGCTGCTTGTCGTCGAGATAATTGGTGATCGCCTCATAAGTCGAGTCCATCGCCTCGTACGAGCCGCGATGCACGAATTTGAGCGCCTTGCCGGACGGCGCCTGGCCGACGGCGATGTCGCCACCGGGCGCCTGCTTCGGAGTTTCGGCGACCGGCAGCGCGGCGCGGAATTTGAATCCTTTGTCGTCGGTTTCGGTATAGATGACCATCGCCGGTCCGCTCGGCTTGATGCCTGCTTTGGCCAGATAACCGTCGAGCGACTTGAAAGCGGCAACGATGCTCGGGAAGGCGGAATCCCAATCGCTCTCGCCTTCGCGGTAGAGGATAGGACGCTCCGGCAGCGTCAATTCCTGGCCGAAGGCGTCGCCCGGCTGCAACGGCTGCGGCGCGGCGAGCTCCTTGAGCGGCGGCGCCGGCGGCGGCATCTGCTCCGGCTGGCCGACGGGCGGGCTTTCCGCGACGGCAGGCCCGCCCATGAGGGCCACGGCGACGGCAAGCGAAGCCACCAGGCGCAGGCACGACATCGCGATTCTCCGGTTACGGTCCCGGCGAAGGGGCACACAGCGTTCTAGCACGGCCTCTGGCCAACCGGCGTTCATTCGCCATATAAACCGGGCGAAACCCGGGCAGGACCTCGATGGGCGCGCTCGCCAACCAGCCTTTCGTCAAGATGAACGGCATCGGCAACGAAATTGTCGTGGTCGATCTGCGCACGCGCAACCGGGCGATCGCGCCGGAAGAGGCGCGCGCCGCCGCCGGCCAGGAGGGCGCCGCCTACGACCAGCTCATGGCGCTTTATCCGCCGCGCACGCCCGGCACCGACGCTTTCGTGCGCATCTACAACAATGACGGCTCGGAGGCCGGCGCCTGCGGCAACGGCATGCGCTGCGTCGCCGATCTGGTGTCGAAGGAGAGCGGCAAGAATACGCTCGCCTTCGAGACCAGCGCCGGCCTGATCAATTGCTGGAAGGGTGCCGACGGCCTGTTCACCGTCGACATGGGGCCGCCGCGTTTTGCCTGGAACGAAATTCCGCTGAGCGAGCCGTTCCACGACACGCGCGCCATCGAATTGCAGATCGGGCCGATCGACAAGCCGATACTGCACTCGCCGTCGGTGGTGAACATGGGCAACCCGCACGCGATCTTCTGGGTCGACGACGTCAACGCCTACGACCTGCACCGCTTCGGACCGATGCTGGAGAACCATCCGATGTTTCCCGAGCGCGCCAACATCACGCTGGCGCAGATCGTCTCGCGCGAGCACATCGTGATCCGCACCTGGGAGCGCGGGGCCGGTCTCACCCTCGCCTGCGGCTCGGCGGCCTGCGCCGCGGCGGTCGCTGCCGCGCGGCTCAAGCGCACCGAGCGCAAGGTCACCGTGATTTTGCCGGGCGGCGATTTGTCGATCGAATGGCGCGAGGGCGACGGCCACGTGCTGATGACCGGGCCGGTGGAATTCGAGTGCGCCGGGCGGTTTAGTGAGGATTTGTTCGAGAAAGCCAGCGTGTGATGATTTCGTGTCCCGGATGCGGTGCAGCGCAAGCGCGCAACGCGCAGTGGTCGGCTGCTGATCCGGGACCCCGGTTCGCTTCGGCTACGAATAGCGCTGGGTCCCGGCTCTGCAACGCACCACTCCGCTTCGCTGCGTGCTGCGTTGCGCCCGGGAGACGAGCACGGCAATGACCATCGACGTCATCACCTTCGGCTGCCGCCTCAACGCCTACGAGTCGGAAGCAATTCGCGCCGCGGGCGGGAACGAGGACGCGGTGGTCGTAAACACCTGCGCGGTCACGGCCGAAGCCGTGCGGCAGGCGCGCCAGAGCATCCGGCGCATCAGGCGCGAGAAGCCGCACGCGCGCATCGTCGTTACCGGCTGCGCGGCGCAGACGGAACCGGCTACGTTTGCGGCGATGACGGAAGTCGACCGCGTCATCGGCAATGAGGAGAAATTCGATGCCGGCGCCTGGGCAGGCGGCGAGCGTATTTCGGTCGGCGACATCATGGCGGCGACGCGCGCACGGCAGCACGCGGTCGAAGGCCTTGACGGCCGCGCCCGCGCCTTCGTGCAGGTGCAGAACGGCTGCGATCACCGCTGCACCTTTTGCATCATTCCGTTCGGGCGCGGCCATTCGCGCTCGGTGCCGGTCGACGACGTGGTGGCGCAGGTGCGCCGTCTCGTCGAGAACGGCTATGGCGAAGTAGTGCTCACTGGCGTCGACATCACGAGCTACGGCGGCGGCTTGTCTGACAAGCCGCGCCTGGGCGCGCTGGTCAAGCGCATACTCAACGATGTGCCGGAGCTCGCCCGGCTGCGCCTGTCATCGATCGATTCGGTGGAAGCCGACGACGATCTCATCGACGCCCTGGCGAGCGAGCCGCGGCTGATGCCGCATCTGCACCTGTCCTTGCAGGCCGGCGATGACCTCATCCTCAAGCGCATGAAGCGGCGGCACTCGCGCGCCGATGCCATCGCATTTTGCGATTCGCTGCGACGCCTGCGGCCGGAAATCGCATTCGGCGCCGACATCATCGCCGGCTTCCCGACCGAGAGCGAAGTCATGTTCGCGCGATCGCTCGATCTCGTCGACGAATGCGGGCTGACGCAATTGCACGTATTTCCATTTTCGCCGCGCCCCGGCACGCCGGCCGCGCGCATGCCACAGCTCGACCGCGCGCTTGTTAAAGAACGCGCCCGCCGCCTGCGCGAGAAAGGCGAGGCTGCTCTGCGTGCGCATCTCGAACGCGAGGTCGGCGCGCGCCGGCGCGCGCTCGCCGAGTCGCCTTCGCTCGGCCGCACCGAGCAATTCATCCCGGTGCGGCTCGCCGCGCCGGCCGCACCCGGCGCAATCGTCGATCTCACCGTGAAGGGCCATGACGGCCGCCAATTGCTGGGGGCCTGAGGAGACCACATGAGCACAAGCGAACATCTGGTGACGACCCTGGAACAACTCGAGGCGCTTTATGGCCCGAAAATGCCGGCGGCCGTGCTCAAGGAGATCGATCACATCAATCACGGCTATCGCCGGCTGATCGAAGCCGCGCCGTTCGTCGCGGTGGCGACCGCCGGACCGGAAGGGCTCGACTGCTCGCCCAAGGGCGACGCGCCCGGCTTCGTGCGCATTCTCGACGACAAGACGCTTGCCATCCCCGACCGGCCGGGCAACAACCGCATCGACGGCTTCCGCAACATCCTGCGCGATCCGCGCATCGCGCTTCTGTTCCTCATTCCCGGCGTCGGCGAGACGCTGCGCGTCAACGGCCGCGCCGCCATTTCGGTCGATCCGGAGTTGATGCAAAGCTTCGCGGTCAACGGCAAGCTGCCGCGCTCCGTGCTGCTCGTGCATATCGAGAGCATCTATTTCCACTGCTCGAAGGCGATCGTGCGCTCGAAACTTTGGGATGAAGCGACCAAGGTCGATCGCAAGAGCCTTCCCAGTCTCGGCACGCTGATCGCGGAAGTGAGCGAGGGTAAGCTCGGCGGTGAGTCTTTTGACCACGGTCTCGATGAGAGGATCAAGGCGCAGCTTTACTGAGCTTCGCCTTTCCACCCGCACTTACTCAACAATTCGCGCATATGTTCGGGCACTGGCGCCACGACTTTCACCGGCGGCTTGTTCTTGGAAATCGGCACCACGATCTCGCGCGCATGTAGATGCAGCATTAGGCCGCCCACGCGCGGCGCGCGGCCATAGATGCTGTCGCCGACCATCGGGAAGCCCATCTCGGCGCAATGCACTCGCAGCTGATGCGTGCGGCCGGTGAGCGGTTCGAGCGCGAGCCAGGTGAAATGTGATGACCCGTCGCCCCGCGCATGGAGCGCTCCCTCCCGCCTTGTGGGCGAGGGTTGGGGACGGGGGCAGCTGTCGGGTTTTGCGAGCCGATCGAGCTCGACCCCCACCCCCGACCCCTCCCCACAAGGGGGAGGGGAGAAAAGCGACCGCCCCATCACCTTCCACGTGGTCACGGCCGGCAATCCATGTGGGTCGGGCCGCATCCACCAGCCGCGCGATTCATCGAGCTTGCCGAGTGGAATATCGATGCGGCCTTCGTCCGCCTCAGGCCCACCCTCGACCACCGTCCAATAAGTCTTGCCGACCTTGCCCTGCTCGAACAGCTTGCCGAGCAGCGCCAGCGCTTTGCGGTGGCGGCCGAGCACCAGGCAGCCGGAGGTATCCTTGTCGAGCCGGTGCGCGAGAGCCGGGTTGCGCGGCAGCCCGAAGCGCAGCGCGCCGAAGTCGTCCTCCAGGCTCGCTCCGCCCTTCGGCCCGCGATGCACCGCGATGCCGGCCGGCTTGTCGATCACCAGCATCAGCCCGTCGCGATAGAGCAGGCGGGCGAGCATTTCTTCCGGTGTCATATTTCAATCGTCAGGTATGGACGGCGCGTGAGCGCCGGAATCCATGTCCGGATCCCGGGTTCGCGAGCTTTCGCTCGCGCCCCGGAATGACCAGATGGGGTTTCGAGACATTTCCGAAACGGCTATCACGAGCCCGCCATGGACGACAGCACACAAACTCAGAGCAAAAGCTGGTGGAAGCGGCTGAGCGGCGGGCTCAAGCGCACCTCCTCCGCGCTCAGCGCGCCGATTGTCGATCTGGTGGCCAAGCGCAAGCTCGACCCGGAGGCGATTGAAGAATTGGAACATGAGTTGATCCGCGCCGATCTCGGCCCGGAGGTCGCCGGCCGCATCGCCACGGCCTTCGGCGAAGGCCGCTTCGACAAGGCGATTACGCCGGATGAGGTAAAAGACGCGCTCGCCGGTGAAATCGAAAAAGTGCTGGCGCCGGTCGCCAAGCCGCTGGAAGTGACCGCGCGGCCCTTCGTCGTCCTGGTCGCCGGCGTCAATGGCTCGGGTAAGACCACGACCATCGGCAAGCTCGCCGCGCGGTTCCGCGGGCAAGGCAAGTCGGTGATGCTGGTCGCGGGCGACACCTTCCGCGCCGCCGCCATCGATCAGCTCAAAATCTGGGGCGAGCGCACCGGCGCGCGCGTAATGGCGCGCGAACCGGGGGCCGACGCCGCGGGGCTTGCCTATGACGCGATCGCCGCCGCCAAGACGGAAGGCATCGACGTGGTGCTGGTCGACACCGCCGGGCGCCTGCAGAACCGCACCGAGCTGATGGGTGAGTTGGAAAAGATGCTGCGGGTGATGCGCAAGGTGGAACCGAGCGCGCCGCACGCGGTGCTATTGGTGCTCGATGCGACGGTCGGGCAGAACGCGCTCAACCAGGTCGAAATTTTCGGCAAAGTCGCGGGCGTCACCGGACTGGCGATGACCAAGCTCGACGGCACTGCGCGCGGCGGCATTCTGGTGGCGATTGCCGCGCGCTTCGGGCTGCCGGTGCATTTCGTCGGCGTCGGCGAAGGCGTCGAGGATTTGAGCGACTTCACCGCGCGCGACTTCGCGCGAGCCGTGGTGGGGTTGGAGTGACGGTCATTCCGGGGCGCGAGCGAAGCTCGCGAGCCGGAAGTCCATAGCCCCGACGCTGCGGCGTATGAATTACGGGCCCGCCGCTTCGCGGCGGCCCGGAATGACAAAAAGAAAAGGCCACGCTAGACACCACCCCTATGCCCAACAACGAGCAGCTCAACCCCATCCTCAAACTGGTGCTCGACATCGGGCCGCTGGTGCTGTTCTTCGCCGCCAATGCGCGCTTTGGTATCTATGTCGCGACCGGCGCCTTCATGGCGGCGGTGCTGATCGCGCTCGCGGTCTCCTACGCGCTGACCAGGCACGCCGCGATGATGCCGCTGGTTACCGCAGTAATCGTGCTCATCTTCGGCGGCCTGACGCTGGTGCTGCACAACGATCTGTTCATCAAGCTCAAGCCGACCATCATCTACGTGCTGTTCGGCGGCACGCTGATCATCGGACTTGCCCTCGGCAAGCCGCTGCTCGGCATTCTGTTCGAGCAGATGTTCCATTTGACCGAAGAAGGCTGGCGCAAGCTCACGCTGCGCTGGGCGCTGTTCTTCTTCGCGCTCGCGGTGCTGAACGAGATCGTGTGGCGGAACTTCACGACCGATGTCTGGGTGAGTTTCAAGCTGTTCGGGGTGGTGCCGCTGACGTTTCTGTTCGGCGCGCTGCAATATCCGCTGCTGGTCAAGTATCACCCCGACGCGGCGTCCGGCCGCCGCGAAGCGGCGAGACCCGGCGATGCCGATTAGCGCTCGGCAACCGCCCGGGCGATCTGCGGCTCCAGCGTGCCGGTCAGGTTTTCCGCGGTGATCGGCCCGACCAGCTTGAAGGCGATGCGGCCGTCGCGGCCGACCAGGAAGGTCTCCGGCACGCCGTAGACGCCCCAGTCGATCGCGGCGCGCCCGCTGTCGTCGGCGCCCGAGGCGGCGTAGGGATTGCCGTAGCGGTTGAGGAAGCGCCGCGCATTGTCGGGTGCGTCCTTGTAGTTGATGCCGACCAGCTGGATGCGCTTGTCCTTCGACAATTTTTCGAGGAACGGCACCTCGTCGTGGCAGGGCACGCACCACGAGGCCCAGACATTCACCAGCGTCACCGCGCCCTTGAAGGTCGCTTCGGTCAGCCCCGGCACCGGCTTGCCGTCGCGGGTGAGCCCGGCAACGGGCGGCAGGTCGGTCTTCGGCACCGGATGACCGATCAGAGCCGACGGCAGGCGTGAAGGATCGCCGCCGCCGAGTCGCGCCAGGAACAAAGCCGCCAGCCCGAGGAACACGATCAGCGGCAACAGCACCAGGATATTACGGCGCTTACCGGCGCTCTTGCCGGCTTCAGCGTCTTTGCTGGATGCGGTGCTCATCGTTGGTCCCTCGCCGGTCGCCGCGAGCGCCGCGTGACGCCGCGTTCCTCGAGGTCGCCGAGGATGCGTCGCTGCGCCGAATAGTCGAGCACCACCCAGGCAACCAGCATGGCGATCACAAACGCGGTGACCGCATAGGCGGCGATAATGAAGTCGGCGTGCGGCCCGAGATTCATGTCGCCTCCGCCAAGGCCTGCGCCTGCATCAGTCGCATGGCGCGCACGCGCCGGCGCAAGATCTCGTTGCGCATGGCGGCAAGATGCAGCGTGACGAACAACAGCGTGAACGCCACCGCCATAACGATGAGCGGCCGCAGTATCGAAGGATCGATCGTCGGTCCGCCCATGCGGAAGATCGATGAGCCCTGGTGCAGCGTGTTCCACCACTCGACCGAAAACTTGATGATGGGAAGATTGACGGCGCCGACCAGCGACAACACCGCCGCCGCCCGCGCGCCGCGGCCCGGATCCTCGGCGGTCCAATAGAGCGCCAGCACGCCGAGATAGAGCAGGAACAACACCAGCACCGAAGTCAGCCGCGCATCCCATACCCAATAGGTGCCCCAGGTCGGGCGGCCCCAGAGCGAGCCCGTGATTAGGCAAATGAAGGTGAAAGCGGCCCCGATTGGAGCGGCGGCTTTGCCGGCGACGTCCGCCAGCGGGTGACGCCAGACCAGCGTGCCGAGCGCGGCGATACTCATCAGCCCCCAGCCGAACATGCCGAGCCAGGCCGCCGGCACATGCAGGAACATGATCTTCACCGTGGCGCCCTGCTGATAATCGTCGGGCGCATGCATCGCTTGGCTCAGGCCGACCGCAAACAGCAGCAAAGTCGCGGCGGTGAGCCAGGGCAGCAGGCGATTGACCAGCGCCAGGAAACGGGTCGGATTGGCGATGTCGATGACGGCCATGGACGGCTATTTAGCATGCGCTCGCGATCATTCCAGGCCGTGGCGCAGCGCCGCGGCAGCGGCAATCGGCCCCAGCACCAGGCTCGCCAAGGATAGCGCGCAAAGGATGGTGAAAGCGGGGCCGAAGGACGCGCCTGCGACAATCGCGGCATCGGCGGCGGCCACGCCGAAGATCAGCACCGGAATAGTCAGCGGCAGCACCAGCACCGCCAGCAGCAAGCCGCCCCGGCGCAGCGCGACCGATAGCGCCGCGCCGATGAGGCCGATGAAGGTGAGCGCCGGCGTGCCGGCAAGCAAGGTCAGCGCTACCCAGCCCATAGCGGATAATTCGACATTGAGCATCAAGCCAAGCACCGGCGCGATGACGACCAGCGGGAGACAGGTGGTGAGCCAATGCGCGATCGCCTTGACCGCCACCGCCAGTTCCAGCGGCACGCGCCCGGTCATCAAGAGGTCGAGCGAGCCGTCTTCATAGTCGGTGGCAAACAGCCGATCGAGCGCCAGCAGGCTGGCAAGCAAGGCGCCGAGCCAGAGAATCGCCGGGCCGATGCGCGCCAAGAGATTGAGATCGGGGCCGACCGCAAACGGGACCATGGTCACCACGATCAGAAAGAACAGGGCGCCCATCAGCGCGCCGCCGCCGACCCGTACGGCGACGCGCATGTCCCGCACAAGCAGGGCCGAAAGAGCGCTCATTGCGGCCCCATCCTCAGTTCGCGCGCCAGATCGAGCCCGATCGGCCCATGCGCGGCGGCGATGATCAGCCCGCCGCCCTTAAGATGCGCGCGCATCAGTTCGGCGAGCCGCGTTTGCGAAGCCGCATCGAGCGCCGAGGTCGGCTCGTCCAACAGCCAGAGCGGGCGCGCAACCGAGACGAGCCGCGCAATCGACAGTCGCCGCCGCTGCCCGGCGGAAAGATAGGCGGCCGGCAGGTCGGACAGCGGCTCGAGACCGACCGCCTCGAGCGCGGTTTCGACCGGCGTGCGGCCGCCGAGAAATTCCGTCCAGAACCTGAGGTTCTCGGCGACCGAGAGCGACGGCTTTAGCGCGTCCTGATGGCCGAGATAATGGGCCTGCTCGCCGATCGGGGCCTCGCGCTCGCCGCCCCTGAGTTCCAGCCGCCCGGCCGCGATCCGCACCAGCCCGGCGATAAGCCGTAACAGCGAGGATTTGCCGGCGCCATTGCGGCCGGTGACGGTAAGCGCCTCGCCGGCGGCCACGATGAAGCTGACGCCCGCGAACACCACCCGCCCGCCGCGATTGCAGGCCAGATTCTCGGCCTCGAGCTGCATTAAGCCGGTCCGGGCCTAGGTGCGGCTGCAGCAAGCGTAAAAAGCCCCGAACTTTTGCGCATTTTTATCGGCTGTTCCCCCTTAATATGGCGTTCGACGCGAAAAGACCTTATAAGCCCGCTTTTGCAGCGCCCCGTCATGGAATTCCCACGCGACCTCGTCGTCAAGAAAATCGTTGTCTTGCCAAGAGCTTAGCGTCGGGGCGCGGCGATGTCCCCCGCCCGGGTATGGAAACAGTCACGATGACTTCACTCGACAGTTTTCGCTGCTGCAAGACCCTCCAGGTCGGCAACAAAACCTACGCCTATTACAGCCTGCCCACCGCCGAGCGAAACGGCCTCAAGGGAATTTCCCGGCTGCCGTTCTCGATGAAGGTGCTCTTGGAAAATCTGCTGCGCAACGAGGATGGGCGCACCGTGACCAAGGACGAGATCAAGGCGGTCGCCGAATGGCTGAAGACCAAGACCTCCGAGCGCGAGATTGCTTTCCGCCCGGCGCGCGTGCTGATGCAGGACTTCACCGGCGTGCCGGCAGTGGTCGATCTCGCCGCCATGCGCGACGCCATGAAGAACCTCGGCGGCGATCCCAAGAAGATCAATCCGCTGGTGCCGGTCGATCTGGTCATCGATCATTCGGTCGCGGTCACTTTCTTCGGCAACAATCAGGCGTTCAAGAAAAACGTCGAGGAGGAGTACCGGCAGAACCAGGAGCGTTACAAATTCCTCAAATGGGCGCAGCGCTCATTCGACAATTTTAGAGTGGTGCCGCCCGGCACCGGCATCTGCCATCAGGTCAATCTCGAATATCTCTCGCACGTCGTCTTTTCCCGCAAGGACAAGGTCAAGGCCGACGGCAAGCAGGCGACCATGGACGTCGCCTATCCCGATACGCTGGTCGGCACAGATTCCCACACCACCATGGTCAATGGTCTGTCGGTGCTCGGCTGGGGCGTCGGCGGCATCGAGGCGGAAGCCGCCATGCTCGGCCAGCCTCTGTCCATGCTGCTGCCCGAGGTGATCGGCTTCAAGCTCACCGGCCGGATGAAGGAAGGCGTCACCGCCACCGATCTGGTGCTCACCGTCACCGAGATGCTGCGCAAGCGCGGCGTGGTCGGCAAGTTCGTCGAATTCTTCGGCGCCGGGCTCACGCACCTCACCATCGCCGACCGCGCTACGCTGGGCAACATGTCGCCGGAATATGGCGCGACCTGCGGCTTCTCGCCGATCGACGACGACACCATCCGCTATCTCAAAGACACCGGCCGTCCGCCGGACACCATCGCGCTGGTCGCCGCTTATGCCAAGGCGCAGGGCATGTACCGCACCAAGGCGACGCCCGATCCGATGTTCACCGATGTGGTGAAACTCGATCTTGCCACGGTCGAGCCCTCGCTCTCCGGCCCCAAGCGCCCGCAGGACCGCGTGGCCTTGAAGGAGGTCAAGACGGGCTTTGCCGGCTCCATGGACAAGGAGTTCGGCAAGGCGGCAGAGGCGACGAAGCGCGTTCCGGTTGCCGGCCGCAAGCACGATCTCGGGCATGGCGACGTGGTGATCGCCGCCATCACCTCGTGCACCAACACCTCCAATCCGAATGTGATGATCGGCGCCGGCCTGCTCGCGCGTAAGGCCGCCGCGCGCGGACTGACCGCCAAGCCTTGGGTGAAGACCTCGCTCGCGCCCGGCTCGCAGGTGGTGGCGGAATATCTCGACAAGTCCGGCCTGCAGAAAGATCTCGACAAGCTCGGCTTTAATCTGGTCGGCTTCGGCTGCACCACCTGCATCGGCAATTCCGGCCCGCTGCCGCCGGAGATTTCCAAGGCGATCAACGACAACGATCTGGTCGCCGCCGCGGTGCTCTCGGGCAATCGCAATTTCGAGGGCCGCGTCAACGCCGACGTGCGCGCCAATTATCTGGCCTCGCCGCCGCTGGTCGTCGCCTATGCCATCGCCGGCTCGATGAACGTCGATCTCGCCAAGGAGCCGCTCGGCGTCGATCAGAAAGGCAAGAAGGTTTTTCTGCGCGACATCTGGCCGTCGAACCGCGAGATCGACGCCTTCGTGCGCAAGAACATCACCAAGCAGATGTTCGCCAAGAAATACGGCGACGTGTTCAAGGGCGACGCCAACTGGCGCAAGATCAGCGTCAAGGGCGGCATGACCTACGACTGGGATAAGAAATCCACCTACGTGCAGAACCCGCCCTATTTCAGCGGCATGGCGCGCCATCCCAAACCGCTCGAGGACATCGTCGATGCGCGGGTGCTCGCGTTGCTGCTCGATTCCATCACCACCGATCACATCTCGCCGGCCGGCTCGATCAAGATGGATTCGCCGGCGGGCAAGTATCTGGTCGCGCACAAGGTCAAGCCCGCCGACTTCAACCAGTATGGGACGCGGCGCGGCAACCACGAAGTGATGATGCGCGGCACCTTCGCCAATATCCGCATCAAGAACCAGATGGTGTCGGGCGTCGAAGGCGGCTTCACCCTGCACTATCCGGACAAGCAGCGCATGACGATCTACGATGCCGCCATGCGCTACAAGACCGAAAAGGTGCCGCTCGTCGTGTTCGCCGGCAAGGAATATGGCTCGGGCTCTTCGCGCGACTGGGCGGCCAAGGGCTCGGTGCTGCTCGGCATCCGCGCTGTGATCGCGCAGACCTTCGAGCGCATCCACCGCTCCAATCTGGTGGGCATGGGCGTGATGCCGCTGGTATTCGAGGAGGGCACGTCGTGGCAGTCGCTCGGTCTTAGGGGCGACGAGACCGTCACCATCCGCGGCCTGCACGGCGAGCTCAAGCCGCATCAGCGGCTGATTGCCGACATCGTGACCGGCGATGGCACGCTCAAGCGGGTGCCGCTGATCTGCCGCATCGATACGCTGGACGAGCTCGATTACTTCAAGAACGGCGGTATTTTGCAGTATGTGCTGCGCCGCCTGGCCGCCTGACCGGAGCGAGAAAACAACGCGCAACTCACTGTGAAGTGAGTGGCGGGTGAACGGACGGACCGGTATCAAATCGCATGGGCGCCCGGGGGATTGTGGGATCGGCATGAACTATCGCCACATCGCCTTATCCGCTGCACTCGTCGGAACCGCCATGATGGCTTCGTCCGCTTGTGCCGGCGAGCCGCGCGCGGTTATCGAATTGTTTACCAGTCAAGGCTGCTCGTCGTGTCCCGCCGCCGACAAGGTGCTGGGCGAGCTCGCCGGCGATCCCTCACTGGTGACCATGAGCCTGCCCGTTGATTACTGGGACTATCTCGGCTGGAAGGATACGCTCGCGCTGCACGGGCATTCCAACCGCGAACGCGCCTATGCCAATGCACGCGGCGACCGCGAGGTCTATACGCCGCAAGCGGTGGTCGACGGCGTCGTGCATGTGCTCGGCAGCGACAAGGAAGCAATCGAAGCGGCCATCGAGCAGACGCGACAATCGAGGTCGCCCTTGATGCTGCCGGTATCGTTGACGGTCGCCGACGGCAAAGTGCAGGTGAAAGTTCCGGCCGCCGGCGAAGAACAGGCCAATGCCGAAATCTGGCTGTGCCCGATCAGCGGCAAGGTGCGCGTCGCAATCGAGCGCGGCGAGAACCATGGCCGCACGCTCACCTACTACAATGTCGTGCGCCGCTGGATGAAGCTCGGCGAATGGAGCGGCGAGGCGGAAAGCTTCAGCGTGCCGATCGCTAGCCTTGCCAACGAGCACTATTCGCTGAAAGACATCGACTCGGTGACCGTGCTGGTGCAGCGCGGCGTTGCTTCCAAGCCCGGCTTGATGCTGGGCGCCGCGACGGCCTCGCTGCATCCTCTTTCAAACTGATTTTTGCCGATAATTTTGCCGCTACATCCGATGAGCGCTTCCGCGGCGCCTCGCTTCCCGCAAAAATCTTTCGATCATTTCGGGGACGCGCGCATAGACAAAAAGCGGACCCCGCGCTGCCGGTGATGGAGACTGAGCTAACGTGCTATCGTGCTCGCGTCCGCATGACGGCGCGCGGCCACGCAAAAAAAAATCGGGCCGGCAAGACCGGCCCGGAGGCTTAGGGGATTGAACCTTACGCGGAACTCAACTGGCCCGGTCGGTCGAGCCCCGGGGGGCTGGGGGGCTGAGGAATCCGGAACTCAAACCGGACCGGGCCTTGAGGCAACGATGGGCTTATCGCTCCCCAGCATGACCGGCAATTGACCGAAATTAGGCGTTATTGTGGTTCTTTTAACGAGTCCGTGATCCGAGAACGTGCGATTTCGCGCGTTTATGTGCTTTTTACCGCCTGAACGAGGCTCTTGCCGTCCGGCGCGACCGGCGCGATCATTGCACTAAACAAGGAGGCGCCGCATGACGTTCGGTACCGGCGAAATTGATCCAAGCCAGCCCCTCGGGGGCGCATCCCCGGCGCTGAGCGCCGCTGCCGCCCCCCTCAACCAAGTGACCTTCAGCCGGCGCGAGCTCGATCGCATCCTCGACCTTTATGGGCGCAAGGTCGCCGCCGGCGAGTGGCGCGATTACGCCATCGACTTCCTGAAAGACCGCGCCGTGTTCTCTGTCTTTCGCCGCTCGTCGGAAGTGCCGATCTATCGCATCGAAAAAAATCCGAAGCTGGCGCGCCGGCAAGGCCCCTACAGCGTGATCTCGGCGACCGGCCTGATCGTGCGCCGCGGCCATGAGCTCGAGCGCGTGTTGCGCGCGATCGACCGCTCGCTGGCGGTAGTGGTGAATTAGGCGGCCGCCAGCGGGTTCAGTGCAGGTTGTCGCCCGCTTTAATAGGCGGTCGCTTCGGTTCGGCCGACTCCGTTGGCAGAGTGGTGGCCCCCGGGCCGAGCGACAGCTGCATCAGCGGCGTGTCGAGCCAACGGCCGAATTTGAGGCCGATGTTTTTCAGGTTGCCGGCAGGCTCGAAGCCGCAAGCCTTGTGCACAGCGATCGACGCCGTCTGATTTGAATCGCCGATCACCGCGATCATTTGCCGGTAGCCGAGCGCGGTACAGGCTTCGATCAGCTTTACGAGCAGCGCTTTGCCGACGCCGCGGCGATGGACGTTCGGGTCCACATAGACCGAATTCTCGACGGTGAAACGGTAGGCCGGCCGCGTCCGATAGAGTGAGGCATAGGCATAGCCCGCCACGATGCCGTCGAGCTCTGCGACAAAATAAGGAAATTGGCCGTCGAGCAACGCCTGCATCCGCTTGCGCATCTCGACCTGGTCGGGCGGCGTCAGCTCGAACGAGGCGGTGCCGTGCTCGACGGCATGCGCGTAGATACGCGTGATGGCGGGAATGTCGGCAGGCGTGGCCGTGCGGACGATCAAGGCGTTGGCTCCTCATCCTGAGGAGCGCCCGAAGGGCGCGTCTCGAAGGATGAAGGCCCCGGCCTCATCGTTCGAGACGCACGCTTCGCGTGCTCCTCACCATGAGGATAGACGCTGTGGCGCCGCGAAACAAAACGCCCCGGCACGAGGCCGAGGCGCAGAACCTTTTTTGCTCTCGCTGCCCGCTTAGCGGCGGTCGCCCATGAAGCGCAGCAGGAACAGGAACAGGTTGATGAAGTCGAGATAAAGCGCCAGCGCGCCCATCACCGCCTTGCGGCCGGCAATTGTGCCGTCATCGCTCACGCTGTACATCTCCTTGATGCGCTGGGTATCCCACGCGGTGAGGCCGGCGAAGATCAGCACGCCGATCACCGAGATGGCAAAGTCAAGCCCGGAACTCTTGAGGAAGATGTTGACGATCATCGCCAGGATCAGGCCGAACAGGCCCATCACCAGGAACGAGCCGACAGGCGAAAGATCGCGCTGCGTGGTGTAGCCGTAGAGACTGAGCGCTCCGAAAGAGGCCGCCGAGATGAAGAAGGTGCGGGTGATCGAGGCGCCGGTATAAGCGAGAAACACCGACGACAGCATCAGCCCGAGCAGCCCGGCATACAGCATGAACAGCCCGAGCGCCGTCGACGGCTGCAGATGGCTGATGCGGAAGCTCATGAAGAACACCAGGCCGAGCGTGCCGAGGAACAAGACGATCGTCAGCGGACCGCCGAAGATCGCCTGGCCGAACGGCGTCAGGCCGGTGATGTGGCCGGCAGCGTCGGTCACCACAGCCGCGCTGTAGGTGAACCAGGCGACAACGCCGGTCAGTGCGACGCCGGCCGCCATGTAGTTGTAGACGCGGATCATGTAGGCGCGCAGGCCTGCATCGATCACGGCTGCCCGCTCGGCACCGAAGCCGCGGGAAGCAATATTACGGTCGTAGTCCGACATCGAAGTTTCCTCTCATTGCGCCGGCACTGGGCCGGCCACGGGATGCGCCGGCGGAAGCCGTCGCGTTCGTAGGCTTAAATCTAGTGAGTTGGGAACCTGTACGCTAGATATGGCTCGATCATGACGCCTTATCATTGCCAAAACTTAACGAATTTCGCGGGGGCATTATAAACGAAATCAAGCGGGCAGATCAGGGGCGGATGCGCGCGGCCGAATGCCGCAAAAGGCGGCGAATATTAAAGATTCCGCAGCACTGGACCGGGTTTTTGCCCTAAAGCGGCAAAGGTGCCGACTAACCCCAACGCCACCGTAACCGCCAAGGCGCCGAGCGCCGCCGTATACGCCGGCAGCGGCAGCCAGGTAAAGCGCAGGTGCATCAAGTCGCCGACGATCAGCCAGGCGGCGAGCGAGCCGCTCAGGACGCCGAATGCCGCGGTGGCCGTACCGAGCAGCAGATATTCCAGGACATAGGCGCTGAGCAAGCGCAGCCTGGTGGCGCCGAGCGTCTTGAGGATCACCGCGTCATAAACGCGATGCCGGTGGCCGGCCGCAAGCGCACCGCCGAGCACCAAGGCCGCCGCCAGCAAGGTGATGGCGCTGGCGGCGCGGATCGCCAGCACAAGATTGGCGACGATGCCGCCGATCGCGTCGAGCGCCTCCTTTACGCGCACGGTGGACACCATTGGAAAGCGATCGGCGACCGCGCGCACCACGGCGGCCTCCTGCGCCGGCGTGCTGCCGCCCGGATAAGTGAGGGTGGCGAGATGGGTATGCGGCGCGCCGTCGAAAGCGTGCGGCGAATAGACCAACACGAAGTTGATGGCGAGGCTCTGCCAGTCGACGCTACGCAGATTGGCGATGCGCGCGGTGATGTCGCGGCCGAGCACATTGACGGTGACCGGATCGCCGATCTTCAGCCCAAGCCCATCGGCGATGCGCTTCTCGAACGACAGCAGCGGCGGCCCGTGATAATCCGGTCCCCACCACTTGCCGGCAACCCGCCGCGAGCCCTTGGGCAATTCGCCGGTATAGGTGATGCCGCGATCGCTCTGCAGCACCCAGGCGGCATTGTCGGCCGGCTTGAGCTTGTCGACGGGAATGCCGTTAGCCGAGACGATGCGGCCGCGCAGCATCGGCACTTCCTCAAGCTTCGCCGCGGGCGCCTGCGCGCGCACGAATGCGTCGAAGCGCGACGCCTGATCGGCCGGAATGTCGAGGAAGTAGAACGACGGCGCCTTTTCCGGCAGCGCGGCCATGAATTGCTGGCGCAAATTGCCGTCGATCTCGACCACCGTCACCAGGAGCGCGATGCCAAGGCCGAGCGACAACACCACCGTCGGCGTCAGCGCAGCGGGCCGATGGATATTGGCGATCGCCATGCGCAAGGCGGTCGAGCGGGCGCGCGGCGCGCGGGCGGCCATGAACATCAACAGCGCGGCGACCAACCGCAGCAGCGCGAACACCGCAGCCGCAGTGCCGACATAGATCAGCGCGACGCGCCTGTCATAGGCGAGCAGCACCGCCGACGCTGCCAGAATCGCGGCTGTGGCCACCGTAAGCGCGATGTAAGGCTTGCGCGGCCAGCGCGGCTGCGGCGCCACCGTGTCGCGGAACAATTCGCCGACCGGCACATCGTGCGCGCGGCCGAGCGGCCACAGCGCGAAGGCGAGCGCGGTGATCAAACCATAGAGCAGCGCGTGCGCGAGATCGCCCGCGTGCAGCGCCGGCTCGATCGGCAGCGGAATAATGGCGCCAAAGCCCCAGTCGACCAGGAACGGCAGCGCGGCGCCGAGTGCGACGCCGATCGCGCCGCCGATCAGCGCGAGCAGCATTACCTGCGTGAGATAGACCGAGAAAACGCGGGAGCCGGTGGCGCCGAGCGCCTTCATGGCGGCGATCACCTCGCGCTTGCGGTCGAGGTGGCTCTTCACCGCGTTGCCGACGCCGACGCCGCCGACCAATAGCGCGGTCAAGCCGACGATGGTGAGGAATTGGGTGAAGCGGTCGACCTCGCGCTCGAGCTGCGGCGTCGCATTGCTGCGGTTGCGGATCTCCCAGCCGGCTTGCGGCAATTCGCGGCGCGCTTGTGCGCTCACCGTTTTGGCGGCGGCATCGCTTGCATCGTTTGCCGGCAGCTGCAGCCGGTAATGCCAATGCACCAGGCTGCCCGGCTGCAGCAGACCGGTCGCGCGCAACGCTGCCTGGCTCATCATCAGCCGCGGCCCGAAACCGATGCCGCCGGCGAGTTTGTCCGGCTCGCTGGTCAGCGCGGCGCGGATTTCCAAGTTTGCATTGCCGACGGCGAGCCGCGCGCCCGGCTTGAGATCGAGCCGCGCCATCAACGCCGGATCGGCCACCGCTCCAAACAGGCCGTCGCGTTCGGCGAGCGCCGCCGACAAAGAGCCGGCGGGCTCAAGCTTTACCGATCCGAACAGCGGATAGGCGCGGTCGACCGCCTTGACTTCGACTAGCGCCGCATTGCGGTCGGGCGCGCGCGCCATCGCGCGCAAGGTAACCGCGCTTGAAACTTTACCGTGCCGTTGCAGGAAAGCCAGTTCGACGGGCTTGGCCTCACGCTGCACCAGCGTGAACGACAGATCGCCGCCGAGAATCTTTTGCCCTTGCTGCGCCAGGCCGTCGGCGAGGCTGGCGGCGAGCGAGCCGACGCCGCCGATCGCCATGCAGCCGAGCGCGATGCAGGCGATGAAGACGTAGAAGCCGCGCAGGCCGCCGCGCAACTCGCGCAGGGCAAAGCGCAGGGCGAGCCGGCCAGTTTTCACGCAAGCCTCTCCCGCCTCATTCCGGGGCGCGAGCGAAGCGAGCGCCTTCGGCGCGTCCCGGAATGGCAAAGGAGGACAGTCACGAGGCGTTCCCCTCAATGCGTCCCGACCTCAGCCGCACCACGCGCTCGCAACGTGCCGCCAGCGCCGAATCGTGGGTGACCAGCACCAGCGTGGCGCCGCGCTGCGCGTGGCCGGCGAACAACAGATCGATGATCCCTCTGCCGGTCTCTTCGTCGAGATTGCCGGTCGGCTCGTCGGCGACCAAGATCGCCGGATTGGGCGCGAGCGCACGGGCGATCGCCACGCGCTGCTGCTCGCCGCCGGAGAGCTCGGCCGGATAATGCTTGAGCCGATCGCTCAAGCCCACGGCGGCAAGCTCCCCGCCCGCGCGCGCGTAAGCGTCGGCGGCGCCCGCCAGTTCCAGCGGCACGGCGACGTTCTCCAGCGCGGTCATCGTCGGGATCAAATGGAACGACTGGAAGACGATGCCGATATAGCGGCCGCGAAACCGCGCCAGTGCGTCTTCATCGAGACCGCCCAGCTCTTCCCCGGCGACGTCAACCGTTCCGCTATCGGGGCGCTCAAGCCCGGCCATCACCATAAGCAGCGTCGACTTGCCGGAGCCGGAAGGTCCGGTGAGGCCGATTGCCTCGCCCCTGCCTATATTGAGGTCGATGTCCTTGAGGATATGGACCCGGGCCGCCCCCTGCCCGAGCGAGAGATTGACCCCGGCAAGCGCAATGGCCGGCCGCGCCTCCGAAGGTGCCTTCATGTGGTTCCACCATTCACGATCCCGCTCATATGGGAGGAAGATGGCCGCGGTCCAGCGCCTCACGCTCGCGGCGGCGCTCGCGGCTGTCACGATCATTGGCGCTTTTGGCTCGGCAAACGCGGCCGAGCAGCCGGTGAAGATCGTGGTGCTGGGCGACTCGATCAGCGCCGGTCACGGGCTGCCGGCCGACGCCGCCTTGCCGGCCCGGCTGGCGGCGGCGCTCAAGGCCAAGGGCGATGCGGTGACGGTCGTCAACGCCGGCGTCTCGGGCGATACCGCTTCGGGCGGGTTCGGCCGGCTCGACTGGTCGGTGCCGGCCGGCACCGACGCGGTTATCTTGGAACTCGGCGCCAATGACGCGCTGCGCGGCATCGATCCGAAGCTGACCGAGAAAGCGCTCGACGGCATCCTGAACAGGCTCGATCAGCGTCACATTTCTGTCTTGCTCGCGGGCATGAAGGCGCCGCGCAATATGGGGCCGGATTATGTGCGCCAATTCGATGCCATTTATCCGGCGCTTGCCTCGACTCATCGAGTCGTCTTTTATCCGTTCATTCTCGACGGAGTCGCCACCGACTCCAAGCTTAACCAAGGCGATGGCATTCATCCCAATGCTGCCGGTGTCGATGTTATCGTGGCGCGTATGCTGCCGCAGGTTGAAGCCCTGATTGCCCGTGTGCGCGCCGCGCGCGGGTCGTGACACGCGTGATCCCGAACAGTGGGAATCGGTTTTCGGAGAAGATCACGCGAAAACAAGAGTGGGTACCATGCCGCGTCTGTTCACCGGTCTTGAAATCCCGCCCGATGTCGGCGAGGCGCTGTCGAGCTTGCGCGGCGGTCTGCCGGGCGCGCGCTGGATCGATCCGGAAAATTACCACCTGACCCTACGCTTCATTGGCGATGTCGATGACGTGATCGCGCACGAAGTCGCCGACCTGCTCGGCCAGGTGAAGCGCGACGCCTTCGAACTGCGCTTTGAGGGTGTCACGTCATTCGGCGGGCGAAAGCCGCGTGCAGTGGTCGCGGCGGTCTCGCCGGTGCAGCCGCTGTTCGACGTGCAGGCCGAGCACGAACGGCTGATGCAGCGCATCGGGCTCGAGCCGGAGGGCCGCAAATATACGCCGCACGTGACGCTCGCGCGCTTGCGCGATGCATCGAGCTATGCCGTCGCCGACTATCTCTCGGCGCGTGGTTATTTTCGTACGGCGGCGTTCCGCGTCTCGCAATTCGTGCTGTTCTCCTCGCGCGCTTCGATCGGCGGCGGCCCTTATGTGGTCGAGGCGAGCTATCCGTTGAGTGCGTGAAGGGCCAATCCCTCCGCCATCATCGCCGGGCTTGAGCCGGCGACTTCTCTTAGGGACGCAGTGCCACACTAGGCGAGATGGCCGGGACAAGCCCGGCCATGACATTACGCCGCGCCCAGCAGCCGCTGCTGCACGTCGAACATCGCGGCAGCGATCCCGTTGAAGTCGGCATAGGCCTCGCGCATCAGCGATAGCGGCGTCGAACGCGGCGGATCCACTTCGCCGACCACGCTGCCGAAATCGAAGCTGAGATCGGCGTCGAACTTGCGCGCCAACTGCTGCATGCGCGCGTTCTCGGCCAGGCAATGCATGTGCAGCGACTTGATGCCGCGGTTGCGCGCGCTGAGCAGCGTGCGCTCGAGCAGCACGGTGCCGACGCCTTGGCTTTGCCAGGGCTGCTCGACGCTGAACGCGGCCTCCGCTTCGCGCGCGAACAATGAGCCGAGCGGATGCAGCTCGCCGACGCCGCGCAGCTTGCCGTCGACGAAAAAGCCGTGGATCACCGCGCCGATATCGCGCGCTTTGCCGGCGTAACGTTGGATGTAGTCATCGGATACCGCGCCGGAAAAGCGCCGATAGCGGCTGTCGAGATCGAGTCGCAGCAGGTGGTCACGGTAGGCATCGGCTTCGCCGATCCACAATTTGCGGATCACGCCGCCTTCGGGCAGAGGCTCGTTCATGTCGGTCTCCTCTTTTACTGACGCCCTGTTCTGGTCGTTTCCCTCCCGACGGCGAGGCGCGGAACTTCTGCGAATCGCCTGGCTTCAGATAATGGTGCAATGCAGCAAAAAAGCGGCCCGATAGCGGCTGGCGAAGCCCCTGCCCGCAAAAAACGCATGGCTAACAAAAGATTAACGTCGTCGGCGCTGACTTAAGCGAACGATCGATTTACATGGCCCGGATATCATTTTAGGTGTCCGGTTCCGCCGGCCGACCCCCGCCTCGCTGCGGCAAACAGTCTCCGTTCCATGTCGGAAACTTTCAGCACGCGCTACGCGGCGCTCATCGCGGCCGATAAGATCGAGGCCGATCCCGGACAAGCGCTGCTGGCCGCGCGGCTGTCGGCGCTGGAGAAGCGTCTCGACCAGCATCGGTTGTCGCGCAAATCGTCATCGCTCGGCTGGCTATTCGGCAAGCGGCAGAAGGCCGGCGAACCGCTCAAGGGCCTTTACATCTATGGGGAGGTCGGCCGCGGCAAGACGCTGCTGATGGACCTGTTCTTCGAGACCAGCGCAGTCACGCGCAAGCGCCGCGCGCATTTCCACGAGTTTATGGACGACGTGCATGAGCGCGTGCACGTGTTTCGGCAGGAAAACAAGAACGGCGGATCGAACGGCCTCGATCCGATTCAGCGGGCCGCCGCGGCAATCGCGGAGGAAGCCTGGCTGCTCTGCTTCGACGAATTTCATGTCACCGATATTGCCGACGCCATGATCCTCGGCCGCCTGTTCACGCGGCTGTTCGAGCTTGGCGTGGTGACCGTGGCGACCTCGAACTTGGCGCCGAGCGAGCTTTACAAGGATGGGCTTAATCGCGCGCTGTTTGTTCCGTTCCTCGAACTATTGCAGCAGCGTTGCGAGGTGGTACGGCTGGACGCACGTATCGATTTCCGACTGGAGAAGCTCACCGGCGTACCGACCTGGCACGTGCCGGACGACGCCAAGGCCGATGCCGCGCTCAACGCCGCCTGGCGGCGGCTCGCTCGCAATCACAGAGGCGCGCCGCTTGAGCTGACGGTCAAGGGCCATAGCGTGCACGTGCCGCAGGCGGCCATGGGCGTCGCGCGCTTTTCATTCGACGATCTGTGCGGGCAGCCGCTTGCCGCCGCCGATTATCTCAAGATCGCCCATGAGTTTCACACCGTCATTCTCGATCATATTCCGGTGATGGATTATGAGCGGCGCAATGAGGCCAAGCGCTTTATTATTATGATCGATACGCTGTACGATCACGCGGTGAAGCTGGTGGCCTCGGCTGCGGCGCCACCCGACGAACTTTATCGCGCGTGCGAAGGCTTCGAGGCGCAGGAATTCAAGCGCACCGCCTCGCGGCTGATCGAGATGCGCTCGCAATCCTATCTCGGGCTGCCGCACGGTCCGCGCCAGCCGCAGCCCGCATGGTCGGATAAGATCGTCGAAACTTAAACGTTCGCCAAAAGCCGCTTGGGGCAAAACTTTTTTGGTTGCCAGGGTCGATCTAGCGGACCAAAACATCAGCCGGAATCGCTATGGGGATAGGTCCGATGGCCGACCAGGAAACCAACCATACCGCGCCTCCGACACACGCCGAAGGCTTAGCCCCTGAGGCTGCCGTCGCGGCCGCCGTGCCGGTGGCTTTGCGGCCAAGACGACCGCGCCCCACCCGGTTTCGCTGCGTCATTTGCGGCAAAGAAAAGCCGGCCCGCGACGTCACGCAACTCGATGTCGTGCGTCCGAGCCTGATCGAGGAGGTCAAGGCCGACTATCCCGAGTTGCCGCCGGAGGGCTATATCTGCACCGACGACCTCGACCGCTACCGCTCCCGCTACGTCGCCCAGCTGCTCGGGCAGGAGCGCGGCGAGCTCACCGAGCTCGAAAAGGAAGTGGTGAAAAGCCTCGCCGAACACGAGGTTTTGGCGGAGAACATCGAAACTGAATTTGCCGGCCACCGCACCTTCGGCGAGCGGGTATCCGACCAGCTGGCTTCGTTCGGCGGCAGCTGGACCTTCATCGCCATTTTCTTCGCCGTGCTCGTGGTTTGGATGGGCTACAATGTTTGGGCGGCGTCGCGCGATGTCTTCGATCCTTATCCCTTCATTCTGCTCAACCTCGTACTGTCGTGCCTTGCGGCCATCCAGGCGCCGATCATCATGATGAGCCAGAACCGGCAGGAGGCGAGGGACCGCTTGCGGTCGGAGAACGATTATCGCGTCAATCTGAAAGCCGAGCTGGAGATCAGGCACCTGCACGAAAAGATCGACCACATCCTCACGCGCCAGTGGGAGCGCCTAGCGGAAATCCAACAGATCCAGCTCGAGATCATGCAAGCGCCGCCGCCGCGCAAGCGGTAATCGGCGCGCAAGTAGCGCCGGAGGGCCGGACTCCGGCCGGACGGCTGCCGATATGAGGTTCAAGAGTTGATGGGACAGGTTGCCGCAATCGACCAGAATCGTTAAGCCACACGCGGCCGCGCCCCGCGGCTGATCCAATTCGAGAGCTTCCCCACCATGGCGCGTAATAAAATTGCACTGATCGGCGCCGGTCAGATCGGCGGCACGCTCGCCCACCTTATCGGTCTCAAGCAACTCGGCGACGTGGTGCTGTTCGACGTCGTCGAAGGCATTCCGCAAGGCAAGGCGCTCGACATCGCCGAGTCCTCGCCGGTCAACGACTTCGACGCCAAATATGTCGGCACCAACAGCTATGAGGCCATCGACGGCGCCGATGTGTGCATTGTCACCGCCGGCGTGGCGCGCAAGCCGGGCATGAGCCGCGACGATCTGCTCAATATCAATCTGAAGGTGATGGAGCAGGTCGGCGCCGGCATCAAGAAATACGCGCCCAACGCCTTCATCATCTGCATCACCAATCCGCTCGACGCCATGGTCTGGGCGCTGCAGAAATACACCGGCCTGCCACAGCATCGGGTGGTCGGCATGGCCGGCGTGCTCGACTCGGCGCGCTTTCGCTATTTCCTCGCCGACGAGTTCAACGTCTCGGTGGAGGACGTCACCGCCTTCGTGCTCGGCGGCCATGGCGACAGCATGGTGCCGCTCACCCGTTATTCGGCGGTCGCCGGCATTCCGGTGCCCGACTTGATCAAGATGGGCTGGTCAACGCAGGCGCGCATCGACGAGATCGTCAAGCGCACGGCCAACGGCGGCGGCGAGATCGTTGCCCTGCTCAAGAGCGGTTCGGCCTTCTATGCGCCGGCGGCCTCCGCCGTCGCCATGGCGGAAAGCTATCTGCTCGACAAAAAGCGGGTCATGCCCTGCGCCGCTTGGCTCAACGGCGAATACGGCATCAAGGATCTCTATGTCGGCGTGCCTGTGGTGCTCGGCGCCAAGGGCGTCGAGCGCATCGTCGAGGTCGACCTCAACAGCAGCGAGCGGGCCGCGTTCGAGAAGTCCGCGTCCGCCGTTCAAAGTCTGGTCGAGGCCTGCGTGAAGATCGCGCCGAACCTAGCTTAAGCGAACAGGGAAACGAGCGAATAGCGAATAGAAGTCGCTAACTGCTCGCTAGTCGCCGCTCGCTATTCGCTCAGCCGGAGGCACCAATGAACATCCACGAATACCAGGCCAAGGCCGTGCTGCGCGAATTCGGCGTGCCGGTGCCGCGCGGTGTGCCGGCCTTCACCGTCGACGAGGCGCTCAGAGCAGCCGATGAGCTGGGCGGCCCGGTTTGGGTGGTGAAGGCGCAGATCCACGCCGGCGGGCGCGGCAAGGCCGGCGGCGTCAAGGTGGTCAAATCGATCGACGACGTGGAAAAGGAATCGAGCCGTATTCTCGGCTCGACGCTCGTCACGCATCAGACCGGCCTGCACGGCAAGAAGGTCAACCGCATCTATGTCGAGGAAGGCTCGGCCATCGAGCGCGAATTCTATCTGTCCGCGCTGATCGACCGGGAAACCTCGCGCGTCGCCTTTGTGGTTTCCACCGAGGGCGGCATGGAGATCGAGCAGGTCGCCCACGACACGCCGGAAAAAATCCTCACCTTCTCGGTCGATCCGGCAACCGGCATCATGCCGCATCACTGCCGCCGCGTGGCGCAGGTGCTCAAACTCACAGGCGATCTTGCCAAGCAGGTCGAGACGCTGCTGCCCAGGCTCTATGCCGCCTTTACCCAGAAGGACATGAGCCTGTTGGAGATCAATCCGCTGGTGGTGACCAAGGAGGGCAAGCTGATCTGCCTCGATGCCAAGGTCGGCTTCGACGACAACGCGCTCTACCGGCATCCCGATATCGTTGCGCTGCGCGATCTGACCGAGGAGGATGAGAAGGAGGTCGAGGCCTCCAAATACGACCTCAACTATGTCTCGCTTGACGGCTCGATCGGCTGCATGGTCAACGGCGCCGGCCTTGCCATGGCGACGATGGACATCATCAAGCTCTACGGCATGACGCCGGCCAACTTCCTCGATGTCGGCGGCGGCGCGACCAAGGAAAAGGTGGCGGCCGCCTTCAAGATCATCACCTCTGACCCAAACGTGAAAGGCATTCTGGTCAATATCTTCGGCGGCATCATGCGTTGCGACGTGATCGCGGAAGGCGTGGTGGCGGCGGTCAAGGAAGTGGGGCTGAAGGTGCCGCTGGTGGTGCGGCTGGAAGGCACCAATGTCGATCTCGGCAAGAAGATCATCGCCGAATCCAAGCTCAACGTCACCTCGGCCGACGACCTCGACGACGCCGCGCAGAAGATCGTGCAGGCGGTGAAAGCTACCGCCAAGTGACTCAAATTATTCAACTCCTGGCCGACGAGTTCGGCTTGGAGAACGCCGTTTTGACTTTCAACCTGTCGAGTTTTGCGACAAGACGTTAAGAGCAAATAATCCAGCCAAAAAATTCCGAGCGGCATCAATGCTAAAATCGCGCAAAACGGAGCTCGAAGAAAGACGCGATCGATATCGGTAGCTCCTTATCTGGCACGATATACCGCGACGAAAAAATAGGGCTGCAAATGTTGGTAATGGGTAGGGCAAAGGAAGCGGTTGGTTCGGCATTGACGCCACACATAATTGCACATAAATAGGACTTAAAGGATACGCCGCCATGCGGAACATCACCCTGGCAGTCGATGAAAAGGTGCTCAAGCAGGCGCGGGCCTATGCGGCAAACCGCGGTACGACCGTCAATGCTCTGGTGCGCGAACATCTCGCCCGATTGGCCGATGCGGACGAACGGATCAACGAGGCTCGTCGCGGATTGCTGGAATTGATCGACAAGTCGACCGGCCGGCTCGGTCCCGACTATAAGTGGAACAGGGAAGCCCTCTATGCCGACCGACTGCTTCCTCGACACCAATATTCTCGTGTACGCCGCAGCGGCAAGGGACGATGAGCCGCGCAAGGCCGCCATCGCCCGCGACCTCATAGCCACGAAATTGTTTGGTGTGTCCGCACAGACTCTCTCCGAATTCTATGTCGCGGTCGCCAGAGAGATTGCCAAGCCGCTTTCCCTTGCGGAAATCGACGGATGGATCGAGCGATTGGCATCGTTTCCCTTTACAGTGGTGGATGCCAATATCGTGCGCGCCGGCATTTTGCTGGCACGGCGCTATGGGATTAGATATTACGATGCGGCATTGCTTGCTGCGGCGGATCGGCTCGGCGCCCCGATCTTCTTCTCCGAAGATCTCAATCACAATCAACTCTATGGTTCGGTGCGTGTAGTGAACCCGTTTCTCGAGGTTTGAGAGGGTGCCGGTGACGGTTCGCAAGATACAGGCAATGACCCCCATCCGGCGCTGGCGCGCCGACCTCCCCCTTTCAGGGGGAGGTGAAGAGCGGCGAGGCCGTGCGTAATGTCCATCCTCATCGACAAGAACACCAAAGTCATTTGCCAGGGCTTCACCGGCAAGAACGGCACCTTCCACTCGCAGGCCGCGCTCGACTACGGCACCAAGATGGTCGGCGGCACCTCTCCGGGCAAAGGCGGCTCCAGTCATCTCAATCTGCCGGTGTTCGACACCGTGGCCGAGGCCAGGGAGAAGACCGGCTGCGACGCGAGCGTGATCTATGTGCCGCCGGCGGGCGCGGCCGACGCCATCTGCGAGGCGATCCAGGCCGAGATCCCGCTCATCGTCTGCATCACCGAGGGCATCCCGGTGATGGACATGGTCAAGGTCAAGCGCGCGCTCGCCGGCTCGAAGTCGCGGCTGATCGGTCCCAATTGCCCCGGCGTGATGACGGCGGGCGAATGCAAGATCGGCATCATGCCCGGCAACATCTTCAAGCCCGGCTCGGTCGGCATCGTCTCGCGCTCGGGCACGCTCACCTACGAAGCGGTATTCCAGACGAGCCGCGAGAACCTCGGGCAAACCACGGCGGTCGGCATCGGCGGCGACCCGGTCAAGGGCACCGAATTCATTGCGGTCCTGGAAATGTTCCTGGCCGATCCGAAAACCAAATCGATCGTCATGATTGGCGAGATCGGCGGCTCGGCCGAGGAGGACGCTGCCCAGTTCCTCAAGGACGAGGCCAAGCGCGGCCGCAAGAAACCCATGGTGGGCTTCATCGCCGGCCGCACCGCGCCGCCCGGCCGCCGCATGGGTCATGCCGGCGCCATCATTTCCGGCGGCAAGGGCGGCGCGGAGTCCAAAATTGCGGCAATGGAATCGGCGGGAATTAGGGTATCACCATCGCCGGCCCGGATTGGGAAGACCCTGGTAGAAGTGCTGAAATCGTGATTCAGTTCTTAGGGCTTTCGTAGACTTAGAGACGTCATAAATAGAGTTAAAACAGAACATCGCCGGCGGGCCCCTTGCCGCCGGAGCCGCAGGGCTTCGCAAGCCCGGCCAGGATCACAATCGCCATGTCCCGCCAAGACGCCAACACCGCCTTCGCCCGCACCTCCTTCCTCTACGGGGCGAACGCCCCCTATATCGAAGACCTTTATGCCCGCTACGAGGTCGACCCCGGCTCGGTCGACGCTGAATGGCAGGCCTTCTTCCAGAGCCTGAAGGACGAGGCGGCGGACGTCGCCAAGAGCGCGCGCGGCGCCTCCTGGAAGCAGCCGAATTGGCCGCAGCGCGGCGACGGCGAGCTCTTAGCGGCGCTCGACGGCAATTGGCACGAGATCGAAAAAGGTCTCGGCGACAAGATCAAGGCCAAGGCGCAGACAACCGGCGTCGAGGTTTCCGCCAGCGGCGTGCAGCAGGCCACGCGCGATTCAATCCACGCGCTGATGCTGATTCGCGCCTATCGCATGCGCGGCCATTTCCACGCCAAGCTCGACCCGCTCGGGCTGGCGGAGCGGCCGAACGAGGAAGAGCTCGAACCGAGCTCCTACGGCTTCACCGAAGCCGACCTCGACCGCAAGATTTTCCTCGACATGGTGCTCGGCCTCGAATTCGCGTCCATGCGCGAAATTCTCGTCATCCTGCGCCGCACCTACTGCCAGACGCTGGGCGTGGAGTTCATGCACATCTCCAATGCGGAGCAGAAGGGTTGGATCCAAGCGCGCATCGAGGGCAAGGACAAGGAGATTCAGTTCACCCGCGAAGGCAAGCGGGCGATCCTCAACAAGCTGGTGGAAGCGGAGGGCTTCGAGAAATTTCTCGACGTCAAATATACCGGCACCAAGCGCTTCGGCCTCGACGGCGCCGAGTCGTTGATCCCCGCGCTCGAGCAGATCATCAAGCGCGGCGGCAATCTCGGCGTGCAGGAAATCGTGCTCGGCATGCCACATCGCGGCCGTCTCAACGTGCTCACCCAGGTTATGGGCAAGCCGCACCGCGCGCTGTTCCACGAGTTCAAGGGCGGCTCGTCGACGCCGGAGGAGATCGAGGGCTCAGGCGACGTCAAATATCATCTCGGCGCCTCCTCCGATCGCGAGTTCGACGGCAACCGTGTTCACCTGTCGCTGACCGCCAACCCGTCGCATCTGGAAATCGTCGATCCGGTGACGCTCGGCAAGGTGCGCGCCAAGCAGGATCAGCACGGGGCAACGCCTGAAGAGCGCACCATGGTGCTGCCGCTGCTCATGCACGGCGACGCCGCCTTCGCCGGTCAGGGGGTGGTGGCGGAATGTTTCGGCTTGTCGGGCCTCAAGGGCTACCGCACCGGCGGCTCGGTGCATTTCATCGTCAATAACCAGATCGGCTTCACCACCTATCCGCGCTACTCGCGCTCCTCGCCCTATCCATCCGACGTCGCCAAGATGATCGAGGCGCTGATTTTCCACGTCAACGGCGACGATCCGGAAGCGGTGGTGTTCGCCGCCAAAGTCGCGACCGAATACCGGCAGAAATTCCAGAAGCCGGTGGTCATTGACATGTTCTGCTATCGTCGGTTCGGCCACAACGAAGGCGACGAGCCTTCGTTCACCCAGCCGTTGATGTACAAGAAAATCCGTTCGCACCCGACCACGCTGGAAATCTACGGCAAGAAACTGATCGGCGAAGGGATCGTCACTGCGGGCGAAGTCGAGAAGATGAAGGCCGACTGGCGCGCCCGGCTGGAAGCGGAATTCGAAGCCGCGCAGGGCTACAAGCCGAATAAGGCCGATTGGCTTGACGGCCGCTGGTCGCACCTGAAAGCCGCCGGCGAAGTCGACGACGCGCGCCGCGGCAATACCGGCATCGCCCTCGAGACCATGCGCAAGATCGGCCGCAAGATCACGGTGGTGCCGCAAGGCTTCAACGTGCACAAGACCGTGCAGCGCTTCCTCGATCATCGCGCCAAGGCGATCGAAAGCGGCGAGAGCATCGACTGGGCAACCGCCGAGGCGCTCGCCTTCTGCTCGCTGCTCTTGGAAGGCCACCCGGTGCGGCTGTCCGGCCAGGACTCCGAACGCGGCACGTTCTCGCAGCGCCACTCGGTGCTGTTCGACCAGGACACCGAGGAGCGCCATACGCCGTTCAATCACCTGGCCGAGAATCAGGCGCGCTACGAAGTGCTCAATTCGATGCTGTCGGAAGAGGCCGTGCTCGGATTCGAATACGGCTATTCGACCGCCGAGCCGAATGCGCTGACCTTGTGGGAGGCGCAGTTCGGCGACTTCGCCAACGGCGCGCAGGTGGTGTTCGACCAGTTCATTTCCTCGGGCGAGCGCAAGTGGCTGCGCATGTCGGGCCTGGTTTGCCTGCTGCCGCACGGCTACGAGGGACAGGGGCCGGAGCATTCCTCGGCGCGGCTCGAGCGCTATCTGCAGATGTGCGCCGAGGACAACATGCAGGTGGCCAACTGCACCACGCCGGCGAATTATTTCCACATCCTGCGCCGGCAGCTGAAGCGCGAGATCCGCAAACCGCTGATCCTGATGGCGCCGAAGAGCCTGCTGCGCCACAAGCGCGCGGTCTCAAGGCTCGACGAGATGGCGAGCGGCACCTCGTTCCATCGCTTGCTGTGGGACGACGCGCAGCTGCAGCCGGACCAGAAGATCAAGCTCGTGCCCGACAACGAAGTCCGCCGCGTCATTTTGTGCTCGGGCAAGGTCTATTACGATCTCTACGAGGAGCGCGAAAAGCGCGGCATCGACGACATCTATTTGCTGCGCGTCGAGCAGCTCTATCCCTTCCCGTCGCGGGCGCTGGTGACGGAGCTCTCGCGCTTCAAGCAGGCGGAGATGGTGTGGTCTCAGGAAGAGCCGCGCAATCAGGGCGCCTGGTTCTTCGTCGACGTGTTCCTGCAGTGGGTGCTCAACCAGATCGGCGCCAAGCACCGGCATATGCGCTATGCCGGCCGCCCGGCTTCGGCCTCGACCGCCGTCGGCCAGATGGGCAAGCATCTCGCTCAGCTCAAACAGCTGCTCGACGAGGCGCTGGGGTAGACGGAAACCAGAGGACAGAGGGCGGAGGACGGTATCGGCGGAACGGAATTGCAAGATGTCCGTCCTCTGTCACCTGTCCTCCGTATTCCGAATATGACTGACATCCGCGTTCCCACGCTCGGCGAGTCGGTGACTGAAGCCACGGTCGGCAAATGGTTCAAGCAGCCTGGTGATGCGGTCGCGGTAGACGAGCCGTTGGTGGAGCTCGAAACCGACAAGGTCACGCTGGAAGTGCCGGCGCCGGCCGCCGGCATCCTCTCCGAAGTCGCGGTGAAGGACGGCGACACCGTTGCGGTCGGCGCGCTGCTCGGCCAGATCACCGACGGCGCCGCGGCCGCCAAGCCGCCACCGGCAACCGCCACGCGGCCGGCGGCCAGCCCGGCCGGCGCGCCCGACGAAAAGAGCGCGAAGACCAAGCCGATCGGCGCCGGCCCGGAATTGCCGCAGCCACGCGAGATGCCGGCGGCCGCGCCAACGCCAACTGCAACGCAAATGCCGGTGCCGCCCTCGGTGCGCAAGCTCGCTGCCGAGAGCGGCCTCGACACGTCGAAGATCGCCGGCTCCGGCCTGCACGGCCAGGTCACCAAGGGCGACATGCTGGCGGCGATCGAGCGCGCTGCCGCTCAGCCGACGCCGGTACCGACGCCCGCGCCGGTGCAGATGCGGGCGCCCTCGCCCGCCGACGATGCCGCGCGCGAAGAGCGCGTGCACATGACGCGGCTGCGCCAGACCATCGCGCGGCGTCTCAAGGACGCGCAGAACACGGCCGCCATGTTGACGACCTTTAACGAGGTCGACATGGGCGCGGTGATGGGTCTGCGCAATCAATACAAGGATCTGTTCGAGAAGAAGCACGGGGTGAAGCTCGGCTTCATGGGCTTCTTCGTGCGCGCCTCAATCCAGGCGCTGAAGGAAATCCCCGCGGTCAACGCCGAGATCGACGGCAACGACATCGTCTACAAGAATTATTATCACATCGGTGTCGCGGTCGGCACCGAGCGCGGGCTGGTGGTGCCGGTGGTGCGCGACGCGGACGCCAAATCGCTCGCCGATATTGAGAAGGCCATCGCCGACTTCGGCCGGCGCGCGCGCGACGGGCAGCTCAAGATCGAGGAGATGCAGGGCGGCACCTTCTCCATCAGCAACGGCGGCGTCTACGGCTCGCTGATGTCGACGCCGATCTTGAACGCGCCGCAGTCCGGCATTCTCGGCATGCACAAGATTCAGGAGCGGCCGATGGTCTTGGGCGGCAAGATCGAGGCGCGCCCGATGATGTATCTCGCCCTTTCCTACGATCACCGCATCGTCGACGGCCGCGAGGCGGTGACCTTCCTGGTGCGGGTGAAGGAGTGCCTGGAGGACCCGGCGCGGCTGGTGCTGGATTTGTGATACAGTTGCTTCTTAGGCGGGGCACCATGAGCAACTGGGTTGCGCTGTCGGAAATTGTTCGCAATATCGCGTTGGCGGCTGCGGCGTTCGTCGGTGCGTATTTGGCTTGGCGTCAACTTTCGCCAGTGGCGTCACAGGTTAGGGCTGCAAGTACGCAGGCAGAGCTGGCACGGCGCGCGCACGTCACGGAATTGTTTAATCGTGCGGTGGGACAGCTTCGAGACGGCAATCTTGAAGTTAGATTGGCCGCGATCTACGTGCTTCGGGAAGTTGCGAAGGATTTTCCTGATTTATCAGACCCTATTTTTGAACTCTTGCAGGCTTATTTAAGAGCAGGGAATATCGACTATGGTGACGACGAACCGCCGATCGATATTCAAGAAATTATCAAACTCCTACGCAGCAGACTGGAGATTCACAATGCTTAAGAACCAAGATAACCACTCCAAGCGGAGCCTTGATATACACGGGGCGTTCGTTCGACGCACTGACCTCAGTGGCGCGTCGCTTCGCAATGCGAATATGGCTGGCGCAGATGCCACTAACGCGATTTTTCGCAACGCGGACTTCGCGGGCGCCATTCTGAGCGGCACAATTCTACGCGGTGCTGATCTAACGGGCGCGCGAAATTTGAGTCTTGAACAGCTTTCTGACGCGATCATCGACGAGCATACAATTCTTCCGGGTTACATCGACCGCGCTAAGCTTCTTGATGCCGCCGTTCGTAAGTGACAAATGATCTATAACGTCTTCGGTCATCGGTACCGCGCCCGGCGGCTATGGCTGCGGGCCTCCATCCCTTTTCCTGAAGATTGGTTCAAGTTTATGTCATCTTCCGATCGAGCCGTCGGCCAGAGCGGGGGGACATGGCGGACGTAATGCGGATGAGCGCGCTCCAAAAATGCCTGAGCTTAATCTTCGCAACCTGCCTAACGCTCGGCCTCGCTTGTGGCACGGCTGCCGCCGAGCCGCGCACGGCGCTGGTCATCGGCAACGCGGCTTATCCGTTCGGCGCGCTCGCCAACCCGGTCAATGACGCCACCGACGTCGCGGCGGCCCTGCGCGGCGCCGGCTTCCAGGTCCTGCTCAAGACGAATGCCGGCAGCGGCGAGATGAAAAATGCGATCCGCCAATTCGGCGATGAATTGAAGGCGAGAGGCGGCGTCGGGCTGTTCTATTTCGCCGGCCATGGCGTTCAGCTCAAAGGCGAGAATTTCATCGTCCCGATCATCAGGAACGTCGTCAGCGAGGACGAGCTGAAGCAGGACGCGGTGAGCGCCACCGAAGCGGTCGATGTCATGGCGGCGGCGCACACCGCGCTCAACATCGTCGTGCTCGATGCCTGCCGCAACAATCCGTTCAACGCCGGCGGCACCAAGGGCCTTTCGCGCATCGACAGCAATGCGCGGCTGTTCGTGTCCTATTCGACATCCCCCGGCGCGGTCGCGCTCGACGGGCAAGGCCGCAACAGCCCCTATACCAAATATCTCTCGCGTGCGATCGCCGCGCCCGCGCTCAGCCTGGAGGATACCTTCAAACGCACGCTCGAGGGCGTTTACCGCGAAACCAAAGGCCAGCAGACGCCTTGGATCTCCTCGACCTTCTTCGGCAACTTCGTGTTCCATCCGGGAAGCGCTTCGGTGCCGGCCGCGCGCCCATCCGACGGCGCCGCCGGCCTCACCGTTGGGGCACAGTCTCTGCGGACGCCGTCGCAATTTTTCGATCGGCGCAGGGAAACGCCCGCGGTGACCGGCGTCTATCGCGCCGAGGGCAGAAATCCAAACGGCAGCCGCTATAGCGGCATCGCGGCGATCACCGACTACGGCCGCCGAATACGGGTGCGCTGGTGGATCGGCCGCCAGGAGTTCAACGGCGTCGGCGAATATGCCGGGCGCATGCTGGTGGTGAACTGGGGCGCCAAACATCCGGTCGTCTACAGCTTCGCGGGCAATCGCCTGAACGGCGAATGGGCCGACGGCACCGCGACCGAGGACCTCACGCTGTTCTCGCGCGCGAGCGATGAGGCGCTGATGCGTCCGCAAGGCAGCTACCGCGTGGATGGCCGCAATCCGGATGGCAGCCGTTATTCCGGGGCCGCCGAAATTCGCGACCGCGGCGATCACATCGACATCGAGTGGCAGGTCGCTTCCAAGAGCTATCGCGGCACCGGCAAGCTCGACGGCAATGTGCTAACGGTCGACTGGGGCGCGGCGACGCCGGTGGTTTATGCGCTCGCCGCGGACGGCAGCCTGCGCGGTCTGTGGAGCAGCGGCCGCGGCGAAGAGGTCCTGACACCGACGCGCTGAGTCGGGATTTGCCATAACGAAAGGCACCGCATGGCCTACGACCTCATTGTCATCGGCACCGGCCCCGGCGGCTATGTCTGCGCCATTCGCGCGGCGCAGCTCGGCCTGCAGGTGGCCGTGGTGGAAAAGCGCGCCACCCACGGCGGCACCTGCCTCAACATCGGCTGCATTCCGTCAAAGGCATTGCTGCACGCCTCCGAGCTCTATGAGGAGGCGGGCCATAAATTCGGCAAAATGGGCATCGGCGTCGCGCCCAGGCTCGATCTCACAGCCATGATGGCATTCAAGGATCAGGGCGTCGACGGCAACGTCAAAGGCGTCGACTTCCTGTTCAAGAAAAACAAGATCGAAGCCTTCCATGGCGCCGCGCGCATCACCGCGCCCGGCAAAGTCGAGGTGAAAGCCGCCGACGGCGCGACGCAAGCGCTCGACGCCAAATCCATCGTCATCGCCACCGGCTCCGATGTAGCGCGGCTGCGCGGCATCGAGATCGACGAGAAGCGCATCGTGTCGTCGACCGGCGCGCTCGCGCTGGACAAGGTGCCGCAGCGGCTGCTGGTGATCGGCGCCGGTGTGATCGGGCTCGAGCTCGGCTCGGTCTGGCGCCGGCTCGGCGCCGAGGTCGTCGTTGTCGAATTCCTCGACGGCGTCTTGCCCGGCATGGACAGCGAGCTGCGCCGCCAGGCGCAGCGCCTGTTCGAGCGGCAGGGCATGCAGTTCAAACTGTCGTCGAAGGTCACTGCGGTCGAGACCTCGGGCCCGCGTCTGAAAGCGAGCGTCGAGCCGGCGAAAGGCGGCACGCCCGAAACCGTCGAAGCCGACGTGGTGCTCGTCTCGATCGGCCGCGTGCCCTACACGGACGGCCTCGGCCTCAAGGAGCTCGGCGTCAAGCTCGACGAGCGCGGGCGCATCGCGGTCGACCATTATTACGCCACCAACGTGCCGGGCATTTGGGCGATCGGCGACGTCATCGCCGGGCCGATGCTGGCGCACAAGGCGGAGGACGAGGGTGTCGCGGTTGCCGAGATGCTGGTCGGCCAGGCCGGCCACGTGAACTACGATGCCATTCCCAACGTCGTCTACACCTATCCGGAGATCGCGGTCGTCGGCAAAGGCGAGGAAGAGCTGAAAGCCGCCGGCGTCGCCTACAATGTCGGCAAGTTTCCCATGACCGCCAACGGCCGCGCCAAGGTCAACATGACCAGCGAGGGCTTCATCAAAATTCTGGCCGATGCCAAGACCGACCGTGTGCTCGGCGTGCACATGATCTGCGCCGATGCCGGCAACATGATCGCGGAAGCCGTGCTGGCCATGGAATTCGGCGCTTCATCGGAAGACATCGCCCGCACCTGCCACGCGCATCCGACGCTCTCGGAGGCCGTGAAGGAAGCCGCCATGGCGGTGGCCAAACGCGCGATTCATATGTAGGCGCGCCACGCGCATGGCGTCATTGCCGGGTTTGACCCGGCAATCCATGATACCTCTCATCTGAGTAAGGCGGTAAACTCTATAGTCGTTTTGCATCATGGACCCCCGGGTCAAGCCCGGGGGTGACGGTCAGAGTTTGCTGCGCGGTCGATAACGCAAGGAGAAGCGCATGGCCAAAGGACACCAGGACAAAGTCGCCGTCATCACCGGCGCGGCCGGCGGCATCGGCCAAGCCTTCGCCAAGCGGCTGGCCGAAGACGGCGTGCACATCGCCATCGCCGATATCGGCGACGGCGGCGCCACCGTGCAGATGGTGGAAGCCGCCGGCCGGCAGGCGATCGCCGTCAAGTGCGACGTCGCCTCGGAAAGCTCGGTCGCCGCCATGGCCAAAGCGGTGAGCGCCAAGTTCAGCCATGTCGACATCGTGGTGAATTGCGCCGGCATCTTCCCGCAGAAGAATTTTCCCGAGATGACCTTCGCCGACTGGCGCCAGGTGCTGTCGATCAATCTCGACGGCACCTTCCTGGTCACCGCGGCGTTCGTGCCCGGCATGCGCGAACGCAAATGGGGCCGCGTGGTCAACATGGCCTCCTCGACGCTCGGCTCGGTGGTCACCGGCTTTGCGCATTACGTCGCCAGCAAGGGCGGCGTGGTCGGCTTCACCCGCGCGCTCGCCACCGATCTCGCGGGAGACGGCATCACCGTCAACGCCATCGCGCCGGGCTTGACGCGCTCGCCCGGCACGATCGTCCGCGCGCCGCGCCCCGGCTTCAAAAGCATGGATGAGGAATTCGCCGCGGTCGCCCAGACGCAGGCGATCAAGCGGGTCGAGGTGCCGGAGGATTTGGTCGGCGCGGTGTCGTTCCTGACCAGCGACGACGCCGCCTTCATGACCGGCCAGACGCTGCACGTCGACGGCGGCCGCGTGCGGGGGTGAGCGGGACAGCGGGGCAAAAAGCGGCAATCGCAGAGTTCCGCTGAAGCGTGATGTGTTTACGCGCAAGGAGGAGCTGCTCACCAAGCCGGCCGTGCTCAAAAAGAGGTACGTCTTGCGCCGCATCCTCAATCCGATGGGCACCATGGACGCCATCGACTTCCCGTTCGACAAGCTGCGCAACACCAAGAGCAACGCGGAGATCTTCGAGAGCATGAATACATGACGCGCTTATCCTTCCCCCGAACGGGAAGGGTGGCGGGCCGCCGGCTCGGCGGGTGGGGGCGCTCTCAACGTCTGATCAATGAGCGTGAGAACGCTTTCAAGATTCTGATCAACATCGCTGTTCAAGAACCTTAGGACCTGAAACCTAGCCGTTCCAAATTGTGATCGCGCGTTCGATCACGCGCAGTAGCAGCAGCCCGGATGGAGCGAAGCGAAATCCGGGAGCAGCCTCTAGTAGAATCCCGCATTGCGCTTCGCTCCATGCGGGCTACGCTTGCTTCGAGAGCATGAATGCGTAAGTGGCCTCGTGCGCCTCGGAATAAGAATCGCCCGCCGCTAGGCGGGCGATTATTTTTGTGACGTTCGGACTGTGCGGTCAGCGGCGCGTGTTCCAGCCGCCGCCGAAAAATCGTTCGTTGAGTTCGCGCTCGACGCTGTCGGAGAGGCGATCGCCCCGCCGCGCGAGGAAGGCTTCGATCTCGCGCGCGGTTTGCCGCTCGCGGCTCTCGAAAATGGCGTCGAACAGCCGCCGGAGCAGGCTCGCCGGCGGCGCGGCATCGCTCAGCCGGCCGCGGGACGCGGCACGGCGCTGAAAATCGGCGGAATGGGCTGCATAGGTCATGGTCGGATCTCCCACCTCGGGCGGTCCTGCTATTGAGCAGGCCTCATTTATGACGGCTAATATCATGCGGATTCGCGCCATTGACAAAGGAGAAGCTCTCAGCCGATAGTTGAGAGAATCTCATGCGTCATGCCCTGCCGCCGCTCTCGGCCCTGCGCGCCTTCGAGGCCGCCGCCCGCCATTTGAGCCTGACGCAAGCCGCGCGCGAGCTCAGCGTGACGGCCGGCGCGCTCAGCCATCAGATCCGCGGCCTGGAGGAATTCCTCGGGCTCAAGCTGTTCGAGCGGCGGGTGCGCGCGATCGCGCTCACCGCCGCCGGCAAGCAGCTCTATCCTGGCTTGCAGACCGGCTTTGCCAATATTCGGGAAGCGATCGAAAGCCTTGATGCCGCGCAGGCGGCGCATGTGCTGGTGGTGAGCACCTCGCCGGGGCTCACCTCGAAATGGCTGGCGCCGCGTCTTTACCGTTTCGCCGCCGCTTATCCCGACATCGATGTGCGCATTTCCTCGTCGGCGGCCAACGCCAATTTTGCAACCGACGGCATCGATCTCGCCGTGCGCAATATGCCGGTCGATGCAGCTCCCGATTCGGGGCTAGCGTTCGAGAAGCTGGTCGACATTACCTACATTCCGGTCTGCAGCCTGGGCCTATTGGAGAAGCACGCGCCGCTGCGGACCGCGCGGGCCCTCGCCCGCTTGCCGCTGATCCATGATGAGTCGCTCGCGGCGCGCGGCGCCAGCCCGAATTGGAGCGACTGGTTCGCCGCGGCCGGCGTCGACGGCGTCGATCTCAGGCGCGGTCTTCGCTTCACCAGTTCCGATCATGCGCTCGATGCGGCGGGCGAAGGCGCGGGTGTCCTGCTCACCCACGACATCCTTGCCTATGACGGATTGCGCACCGGCCGGCTGATCATCCCTGTGAAGTTCGCATTGCCGGCCGGCCGCACGTTCTGCCTGGTGTGGGCGAAAGACCGCAGACAAATGTCCGCTGCCGAACATTTCCGGCGCTGGATCAAGGAGGAAGTCGCTGCGCTCGACTGGCGCGGAATCAGAAGGCGGCGAATGACCGCGCGACCATAAGCGCGCGATGCCGCCGAAAAAAGTAGTAGCCCGGATGGAGCGAAGCGAAATCCGGGAGCAGCGCCCAGGAAGAGTCCCGCATTGCGCTTCGCTCCATGCGGGCTACGCTTGCTTCGGCGTGTGCGCCTAAGGGGCCGCTTAATGCGCCGGGAAGCAGCGAAGAAATCACGTTGCACCCGAGCATCGAGGAATGCATGACCAACTACTTATACGGTGACGATGTGATGTATGAACCGACGTTTCAGTTGTTCGAACAGTGGGCATTAGTGATCCTAAAAATCATTTTTATATCGGCTGGGGGCGGGTCTGGCTGTCGGCGCAGCGTGGGTAAGCACCCTTCGGGGATTTCGGTCTTGGTGGCAGTGGCTTCGCGGCAACGTGTAACTAATCTCAATCTGGCGGCCACATTGCTTCACTATTCGGTTTTGCAGCGCCGCCTTCGGTTGTATCGGCCGCACCGGGAGCGCCCCCGATGGCGTACAGAACGCCGCGGAACTAATCAGGCTATTAGCCTCGACCGGGTCGCACGGATCGGCTAATTTCGCTTTGCGTCGATCATAACGGCCATGCGAAACAGGGCTGCACCGATGAAACAGCGTTCCGTCGTTCACTCCGACCCGGACATTCTCGGCGGCACGCCAGTGTTCGTCGGAACGCGCGTGCCCGTGCAGGCGCTGATCGACTATATCGAGGGCGGTCACTCGTTGAACGAGTTTCTTGACGACTTCCCGACCGTCACGCGCGAGATTGCCATTGCAGCGCTCGAGCAGGCGAAAGCCAGCCTGATTGCCGATGCGAGTGCTGCTTGACGAGTACTTCCCTCGCGCCCTGCGCAACGATATTCCCGGCCATGAGCTCCGGACAGTCGCCGAGGTCGGCTGAGCCGGCGTCAAAAAAACGGCGAGTTGCTGCGGCTCGCTGCGACCGCGTTCGATGTTCTGATCTCGGTCGACCGCAATCTTGAATACCAGCAAAGCTTCAAAGATGTTTCGCTTGCGGTCATTGTCATTCATGCGGCGAGCAACGACATCAACGCCCTTCACCCGTTGATGCCAGCGGTCCTTGATCTCATTCCTCAAGCCAAGCCAGGAATCGTGACGCACGTCCGCGGGGAATAGAGCGTAGGATGGGTTGAGCGGCAGCGAATCCCATCATGCAGGCTTCCGTGTTCGGTGATGGGTTTCACTTGGTTCAACCCATCCTACACCGCTACACCGCTATCGCGCCGGCCTCAGCCCTTGCGCAGACGGAGCCGCGCCTTGGCAAAGCTCGGGCTCGGCATGCACACGGCGTCCTTCTTCTCCCCGAGCGACTGCTTGCATTCGGCGAGGCTGGAATAGCCGCAGCGCACCTGCGAATGCGCCTGGTCGAGGAAGCCGCACCAATCTTCGGCTTGCGCGGGCAGCGCGGCGGCGAGCAATCCGGCCATCGCAAGGGCGGGCAATAAGCGCATCAATGTTCTCCCGATCGCGCCCCCGGGGTGCGGCGGATTTTGCCGTTTAAAGCGGCCAAATCAAGAAGATTTGCGCATCGCGGCCAGCGCGACGGCGATTCCCTGCGGATCGGTCACCGGCAGCGAGCAGGTCTCGCCCACGCAGACGAAGGCCGCGCCCTCGGGCGCCGCGGCGAGCTTGGCCTGCGCCGGATGCGCGGCCGGCAGGTCGGCGGGCGAAGCGGCGCGCAGCACGATGCGCGCAAGAAACGGCAGCTTGAGCGCGGCTTGCGCAAAGCGCTCGGCGTCGCGGCCGGTCGCCACGATCTCGGCCCCGCGCAAGCGCAGGTCGAGCGCGTTGAGCAGCGCCGCGTGTCCGAATAAGTTTTGCGCGGAAGCCGACAGGATGCCCTCGATCAGCCGGTCGGCCTTGGCGCGCCAGGCCTCGTCGCCGGCGAGCACCGCCAGGCGGATGAGGTTTTGCGCCGCCACCGCGTTGGCATTGGGGGTGGCGTCGTCGGCGGTGGAATGCGGGCGCAGCACCAGCCCCTCGGCGTCGTCGGCGGTAAGGTAATAGCTGCCGGTGTCGCGGTCGGCGTAATGGGCATCCAGCGCGCGCTGCCAGGCGAGCGCCCGGTCGAGGAAGTCTCGCTCGCCGGTCGCCTCATAAAGCGCCAGCGCCGCGCGGGTCATGGCGGCAAAATCGGAAGCGAGCCCAGGAAACAGCAGGTGCCCGGCCCGCCAGGAATGACCCAGCCGGTCGCCGCGGGTCATTTGCTGCGCGATAAAGTCGAAGGCGCGCCGGGCGAGGCCGATCCAGTCAGCCTGGTCGAGCAAGACACCGGCATTGACCAGGGCGGCGATCATCAGCCCGTTCCAATCGGCCAGAACCTTGTCGTCGAGACCCGGGCGGATACGCTCTTCACGCTTTTTGTGCAGCATGGAGCGCAGCATGGCGAATTTCTGGGCTGCTTCTTTGCTGCGCGGTAAGCCTTTGAGGCAGTTGAGAATATTATGTCCTTCGAAATTGCCGCCGCTGGTCACGTCGTAATTTGCAGCAAAAAACGCAGCATCTTCCACCCCCAAGACCTCCTCGATCTGCTGCAACGACCAGACGTAATATTTGCCCTCCTCGCCTTCCGAATCCGCATCGAGGGACGCACAAAAGGCTCCCTCCTTGGTGGTCATTTCGCGCTGCAACCAGCCGACCGTCTCGATGGCCCGCTCGCGAAACAGCGCTTTGCCGCTGCGCTGGTGAGCGACCGCCAGAAGCTCGAGCAATTGGGCATTGTCGTAGAGCATCTTCTCGAAATGCGGCACCAGCCAGCGCTCGTCGACCGAATAGCGGGAAAAGCCGCCGCCCAGGTGGTCGTAGATGCCGCCTTCGCACATGCGCTCCAGGCTGTGCTCGACCGTGCCGAAGAAGGGGTTGGGCTCCCCTCCCCCTGCGAGCGTAGCGAGCGGCGGGGAGGGGTGGGGGGTGGGGGTTAGCTGGGTATCCGAAGGAGTAGGCTCCCCACCCCGGCTCACGCCTTCGGCGTTCGCCGACCCTCCCCGCCGCTGCGCGGGGGGAGGGTTGCCGCTGGATGCGCGCATCCCCGCCCGCCAGAGAAATTCGAGCAGCGCCGGCTGCGGGAACTTGGGCGCACCGCGTAAACCGCCGTTGACCGGGTCGAACATGTTGCCGACCTGGCCGGCGGCGGCATCGAGCTCCTTGGTGCCGATGATCACCTTGCCCGCCGGGCGCGCTTTTTCGGCAAGCCGCGCCAAGAGCGCCTTGCGATTCTGCTCGATCTTGCCCGGTTCCTCGCGGAACAGCCGGGCCACCTCGCGCAGCACGTCGGTGAAAGCCGGGCGGCCGAAACGCGCATCCTTGGGAAAATAAGTGCCGCCCCACACCGGCTCGCCCTTGGGCGTCAAGAACATGGTCAGCGGCCAGCCGCCCTGCTCGCCGAGCAGGTGCAGCGCGTTCATGTAGATCTGGTCGATGTCGGGCCGTTCCTCGCGGTCGACTTTGATGTTGACGAACAGCTCGTTCATCACCCGCGCCGTCGGCCCGTCCTCGAAACTCTCGTGCGCCATCACGTGGCACCAGTGGCAGGCGGCATAGCCGACCGAGAGCAGGATCGGCTTATTCTCGCGCCTCGCCGTCGCCAGCGCCTCCGGCCCCCATTGCCACCAGTCGACCGGATTATGCGCGTGCTGCAAGAGATAAGGAGAGGTCGCCTGCGCCAGACGGTTTGTGTGGGCGGTGTTGGGGGAAGAGGACATGAGCACAGCCTAACGCGATTGGCGAGGCAGATGAAACAGCCGCGCCGAAGAATATGAAGGCGTCATCGCCCAACAGCTTTGGGCGCATTGGCTACGGCAAGATCGCAAAGGCGCGCGCCGGGAAGCCGAGGCCGTGGCGCACTTTCGGCCAGGTCACCACGATCAGCGCGCCGGTCGCCGGCACCTGATCGAGGTTCGCCATCACCTCGATCTGATAATGCCCGTGCTGCAGGATATAGGTCTCCGAATCCATCTTGTCGGTGGTGTCGGTGTCCATCGCCTCGTGCCCGGTGGCGGTGACGCCGCGCTGCTCGTAGAGGATCTTGATGGTCTCGAACGCCCAGGCCGGGAACGGCTGCCGCCCCTCCTCAATGTTAGCGCCGATCATTATGCCATTTGCGCTGCGCTTCCTATCCCGGCAGTCGCGTCGGCACGGGCGGCGCCTGCTCGAGCGACAGTTGCCCGGGCGGGTGGCGCACCAGCGACACCACCATGCCCACCAGCAGGAGGAAAATAACCGGCCCCTTTATCCAGCTGAAGGCGCCGTGGAAGATGAACTGAAAGGTCTTGTCCATGACTGTCGAGGGCGAATGCTGCCGTCCTCCAATGCACCGCCCGTCGCAATCTTTGCGAACGATGAAAAAACCGGCGTTTCTACGACGGTGATTATTGCGTGTTGCCTCTCCGCGAGACAACGATGCCGCCGCAGATGAGGTTCCCCCACGAAATCGTGAGCGCCGCGGGCGGCGGCGCGAGACCGCCGCCCCCTCCCCTCGAGGCCGCGCTTATTTCTGCCGCTTCAAGGTGACCACTGAACTCGAGCCGGCGCCGGCCGAAGCCGACGGCACGAAGAATTGTAATTCGTCGCCGCTGATCTTGAACGGCCGCTTCGAGGTGCTGCCGTCCCAATTCGGGAAGGTCGCGTAGGCGACGTGAAAGACGATCTTGTCGCCTTCCACCTCATAAGTGCCGAAATGGCTGATGCTGCCCTGCACGATCGCCTTGTATTCCTCGGGCGTGCCTTTCATGCGTCCCTTGCCGGCGAATTTCGGCAGGCCGTCGCGCATGATCGACAGCACGTAGTGGCCGTTGCTCTCGAAGTAGATGATGCCGTGCGGATTGGGGCCGAACTGGTCGCTCTTCTTGCCGTCCGCCGTGGTGACGACGTTGGAGACCAGTTGCCAGGTCCCCACCAGATCTTTTGCGCTTTGCGCGAAGGCGGTTCCACTCAGTGCGAGACAAACCACGGACGCCAAGGCGAGCCGTTGCCGATAATTCATCGCAGTCTCCCCCATGTTTTCGTTTTGCGCTGCCGCTACCGGCAGCGGCGCGATGATAACATCGCCCGCTTGCCCGCGAATGGCGCCAGTCGCATAGGATGGGACTGGCGATTGTTATCGTCACTTACCTGCTGGGCGTTAGTTGGAGGTAAAGCCTCACTTGACCCTGGTCCAGGTCTCGCCTTTGCAGAGCACCACGGCCACGCAGCCTTTGAGGTTCAACGCGCTCGGTCCTTCCAAGGTGACGACGCCGGAATAGACCTTGCCGGATTCGGCATCCAGGAGATCGCCCTTCCAGGTATTCTCGCCGGATTTGACCGCCCCGTGCATGATCACGACGCCCACTTCTTTCTTGTGGCTCTGATCCTTGACCGCGACGACCTTGGCGCAGAGCTTGCCGCCGCAATCGTAGAAGCGCACCTGCGTGCCGGTCGACGGGCGACGCCAAATGCCGGTCGGGCTGGCGGCATCAGCGGCGCCGGCGAGCGCGATGATGAGCAACGCGAGTAACGGAGCGGCCGCAAGCCAAAATCGGATATTATTGCTGGGCATGATGTCCTTCCCTGTTGAGCCGCTTGCGCTCGCTTCCACCGCGAGCTTGGGCGAGCGTGTATCCGGCACCCATATCGTGACGGGCCGCATGGCCCGCCAAAGCGCTATCCAGGCAAGGCGCACGGAATCGTGCGCCGGCCATGCCGGCGATAAATGCGAAAATCGCTGTCGGTCGTTAGCAACAGCGGGTCGGAAAGCATTTCGGTCATGCGCACCAGGCAGGCGTCGGCGAAGCTCATCGGCACGTCGGCATATTTCTGCATGAGGTTCAGCACGGCTTGCGCTTGGTCGGCGAAGTGAAATGAGGGCATGACCGAGTGGCGATTGAGCAGAGCGGCTATGCCGGAAGCGCCGCCGGGGCCCAGCAAATAGAACGATTCCGATAGAGCGGCTTCGCAAGTCTGCCAAGGCGACGGATGCTGTCGCGCGGCAATTCGAGCCCAGGGATGGTTTACATCACGCTCGGCAAGGAGCGCGACCAGGAAGCCGGCATCAACGATGACGCTTGCGGCCATAGCCTCCGACCTTGAGATAGTGTTTCTTACGCGCACTCAGGTCGGGAGGCAGTCCTTTCACCGAGCCGATGATGTCCGCAATGGCCTCATAGGTGGGCGGCAACCGCATGTTCGCCGCCGAGGTGCGCGCCAAGCGCTCGCGCACGACGTCGGATTTGGTCATCCGGCGGCTGCGCGATTCAGCCTCGATCTGCGCGACCAGCGCTTCGGGCAGGCGGACGGTCAGGGTTTTCATGCACTCGATGTAATACATATATGGCAGGTGTGCAATACAACGCAGGCGATGGGCTTGGCGCCGCCGTGCTTGACCTTGCCGCGTTCCGCCGCTTCCGTGCCAGATGCTGCAATGATTCCGAATGGTGGGTCGCGGCGCTGTCGCGCCTGACCCGCCCTTGGGGCTGAGCGGGATTGATGACATATCAAGAGTCCGCGGCCGACCCAGCCAACCCTAAAAACATCCTGAGGGCTTCATTGAGGCGCGCGATGTCTTCCTCGCTCAACTGCCCAATGCGATAGCCAAGCTTGCTCTTCGGCGTGGTGAGAATCTTATCCACCATGATGCGCGACAGAGATTCCAGCCCGTTCAATTCGCTCGGCTCAATGGCGATGCGAAACAGCGGGATGTCGGTGGGATCGCTGGTGAAGCCGCAAAACGTCACCGAATCGAGAAAGGCAAAATGATTGTGTTGAATGATCACGACGGGGCGCGGCTTGCCGCCGTAGCCCGAGCCGCTCGCGCTTGTCCATATCTCGCTGCGCTTCAAGCGCCGTTCCCACCGATCATCGAATCGACCCAGGCCTGGTCCTCCGCCGCATAAGGACTATGATTGGCGAGCAAGCATTGTCGCCGCGCTTCCTGCGCGAACTTGGGCGAACGCATATCGGGCACCCATATCGTAATCGGCCGCATCCCCTGCGCACGCAGACGCGCGCGATGAGCGCGGACCTTGTCGCGCGAAGTCGTCGGCTTGGTTCGTCGATTTCGGGTCTTTCGCGGCGTCGTCTTCGATACCATGGCGCGTGCCTCCGGTTACATGTAACCTAATCCGTCCAGGCTTTACCCGCAAGGCGCGATTGGTTTCAACACGGGCATGACGGCAAACCGCGACACCATCTTCGCCCTCTCCTCCGGCCGGCCGCCGGCGGCGATTGCCGTCGTGCGCGTCTCAGGCGCGCGCGCCGGCGAAGCGCTGAAGATGCTCATCGGCAAAATCCCCGAGCCGCGGCGCGCCGCGCTCGCCCGCCTGCGCGATCCGCGCTCAGGCGAGATCATCGACGAAGGCTTGGCGCTCTGGTTCCCCGCCCCGCGCAGCGAGACCGGCGAGGACGTGGTCGAGCTGCAGCTGCACGGCGGCCGCGCGGTGATCGCGGCGACGCTCGCCGCGCTCGGCGCGATCGATGGCCTGCGCCCGGCCGAGGCGGGCGAATTCACCCGCCGCGCTTTCGAGAACGGCAAGCTCGACTTGACCGCGGTCGAGGGCCTTGCCGACCTGGTGATGGCGGAGACGCAAGGCCAGCGGCGGCAGGCGCTGCGCCAGCTTAAAGGCGCCCTCGGCGCACGCGCGGAAAGCTGGCGGCAGAAGCTGATCCGGGCGCTGGCGCTGATCGAAGCGCGCATCGATTTTGCCGACGAGGCCGATGTGCCGGAGAACCTGGTCGTGCCGGCGCTTTCGATCGCGCGCGAATTGGCCGGCGAGATCGCCGTCGTGCTGGCCGACGAGGGCCGCGGCGAGCGGCTGCGCGAGGGCCTGGTGGTGGCGATCGCCGGGCCGCCCAATGCCGGCAAGTCGACGCTGCTCAACCGCATCGCCAAGCGCGATGCGGCGATCGTCTCGCCCTATGCCGGCACCACGCGCGACGTGATCGAGGTGCATCTCGATCTCGGCGGCCTGCCGGTGACGCTGCTCGACACCGCCGGCATTCGCGAGAGCGACGACCCGGTGGAGCAGGAGGGCGTGCGGCGGGCGCGCGAGCGAGCGGCGGCTGCCGATCTGGTGCTGTGGGTGGCGGACGCGCGGGACTGTGTCATTGCGGGACAGCCCGAAAGGACAGGCACCGAATCCGTAGCGGCGGCTGCGGCGAACGCCCTTGAGAAGCAGCGAGCGCCTTCGCCGCAGCATTTTGCGGCGCAGCATGGTGAGCCGGCCCCGCCAATTTGGCTGCTGCGAAACAAAATCGACCTTTTGCAGGAGGGGAACCAAAGAAATGAATCTTGTGGCACGAATTCACATAGTAATGAACGAGGATATCGCATTAACGATTCGCAAATGAATGCAGTTAAGAAAGAGTTTTCACATAGAAATGAATCTTTACTCACGACTAATGAACCAGAGTTCAATATTTCAGCAACAACCGGCACAGGTTTTGATGCTTTTCTTGCCGCCCTCTCTCGCCATGTGGAGAGCTTTATGGCCGGCGCCGAATCCGCGCTGGTCACCCGCGAGCGCCACCGCCATGCGCTGCAGGACACCGAGGCGGCCTTGCGCCGGGCGCTTAAGCCGGAGATCGCCGACCGTGAGGACTTGATAGCCGAAGAGCTGCGCCTCGCCACGCGCGCCCTCAGCCGGCTGACCGGCCGGGTCGATGTCGAAGACGTGCTCGACGTCATTTTCCGCGATTTCTGCATCGGCAAGTGATCGACCGCCCGGAACATAAACATCCGGGGCCATTTCGCTGACAGTCGCCTGAGAAATTGGGCGCGTGCAGAGATGTTGGGGGACCCAGCCGCCGCTTCCGACTATGTTTCACGTGAAACAAAGGGCTTAAGCCCAGTTGGGCCGACGTTTCACGTGAAACAATCCTTGGAAGCGCATTATTTTTGACCCGGCGCAGCGGTTTCGCTAAAACCGCCCGCATTCGAGGCCAACATGCGCGCATCTTTCGACGTCGTTGTCATCGGCGGCGGCCACGCCGGCTGTGAAGCCGCGGCCGCAGCCGCGCGCATGGGCGCGCGGACGGCGCTCATTACGCACCGCTTTGCGACCGTCGGTGCCATGTCCTGCAACCCGGCCGTCGGCGGGCTGGGGAAGGGACACTTGGTGCGCGAGATCGACGCCCTGGACGGGCTGATGGGCCGCGTCGCCGACCGCGGCGGCATCCAGTTTCGCGTGTTGAATCGCCGCAAAGGCCCAGCGGTGCGGGGGCCGCGGGCGCAAGCCGATCGCAAGCTTTACGCCCGCGCAATGCAGCAAGAGATCGGCGCGATTGCCAATCTCGCGGTGATCGAAGCGGAAGCCGACGATCTGATCATCGCGAATGGCCGCGTGAGGGGAGTCAAACTCGTCGACGGCCGCGAGATTGCCACCGGCGCCGTAGTGCTGACCACGGGCACGTTTTTGCGCGGGCTCATTCACATCGGCGAACAAAAAATTGCCGCCGGCCGCATCGGCGAAGCCCCGGCTACTGGGCTCTCGCGCACGCTCGAACGCATCGGCTTCGCGCTCGGCCGCTTGAAGACCGGAACGCCGCCGCGTTTGGACGGACGCACGATCAATTGGAAAGACCTCGAGATGCAGCCCGGCGACGAGCCGCCGGAGCCGTTCTCGATGCTCACCGAGCGCATCGACAATCGGCAAATTCAATGCGGCATCACGCGCACCGTCGAAGCGACACACAAAATCATCCGCGCCAACGTGCACCGCTCGCCGATGTATTCCGGACAGATCGCGAGCAGGGGGCCGCGCTACTGCCCGTCGATCGAAGATAAGATCGTGAAGTTCGGCGAGCGCGACGGCCACCAGATCTTTTTGGAGCCGGAAGGTCTCGACGATCACACGGTTTATCCGAACGGCATTTCGACCTCGCTGCCGGAAGAGGTGCAACGGGCCTTGGTGGCGACTATTCCCGGATTGCAAAACGCGACGATCATCCGGCCAGGCTACGCCATCGAATACGATCACGTGGATCCGCGCGAACTGAAGCCCACGCTTGAGACTACGCGGCTGCGCGGGCTGTTCCTGGCCGGTCAGATCAACGGTACGACCGGCTATGAAGAGGCTGCGGCACAAGGACTTCTTGCCGGTCTCAACGCGGCCGCGCGCGCCGGCGGCAGTGCCGGCATCACCTTTGATCGCGCGCAGGCTTACATCGGTGTGATGATCGACGATCTCGTCACGCGCGGTGTGAGCGAGCCCTATCGCATGTTCACCTCGCGCGCCGAATACCGTTTGGCGCTGCGCGCCGACAATGCCGATCAACGTTTGACCGCGAGAGGAATCGACATCGGCTGCATTGGCGCCGAGCGCGCAAAAGCTTTCGCCGCAAAAAACTCGGCGCTCAATGATGCACGCGCGTTCGCACAGTCGGTTTCGCTCACGCCGAAGGAAGCGGAGCGTTACGGACTCGTGTTGAACAAGGATGGCCAGAGACGCACGGCGTTCGAACTGTTGTCGCATCCAAATATTGTAATTGCCGATCTCGCGAGAATCTGGCCGCGCTTTGCCGAGCTCGCGCCGAAGATTTCCGAGCAGATCGAGATCGACGCCAAATACGACGTCTATCTCTCGCGCCAGGCCGCCGATATTGCAGCCTATCGGCGCGACGAAAGCTTCGCCTTGCCGGATGAGCTCGACTATGCGTCGCTGCCGGGACTGTCGAACGAAGTGAAGCAGAAGCTCAGCGCGCATCGGCCGCGCACGATCGGACATGCAAGCCGCATCGACGGCATCACGCCGGCGGCGCTCACGCTACTGGTCGCGCATGTCAAACGCGGCCGCGGCAAAGTGGCCAAGCGCGCTTGAGCAAAGGCACGCGCGAACTCAGCGCCGACCGCGCGCTCGCTTTGAAGCTCACGTCTGTTTCACGTGAAACAGAAAAACGCCTGAACATCTTCGTTTCTCTCCTGCTGCTCTGGCAGGAGAGAATCAATCTTGTCGCACCTTCCACGCTTCATGTTCTATGGACGCGGCACATTGCCGATTCGCTGCAGCTTTTGCCGTTAGCGCCAGCCGCTAAAGTCTGGGTCGACTTCGGATCGGGCGGCGGCTTTCCCGGCATGCCGGTTGCCTGCGCGCTCGCCGAGCTGCCGGGCGCGAAAGTTCATCTTGTCGAGAGTAACGGCAAAAAGGCCGCTTTTTTGCGCGAAGCGGTGCAAAAAACCGGGGTACCGGCGGAAGTCCATCAAGTGCGGGCAGAGGATTTTGCGGAATCTTGTGCAGAAACGGTCGACATTGTGACCGCCCGGGCGTTGGCTCCGTTGAAAACCCTGTGCGATCAGGCGTTTCCTTTGATCGGCCGCGGCGCCATCGGCCTGTTTCCCAAGGGTCAAGATGTAGAGGCTGAATTGACCGAAGCTACTAAATATTGGAGTATCTCGGTCGAGCGAGTACCGAGCGTCACGAGCCCGGTCGGGACGATTGTCCTGGTCCGCGCCCTGAGTCGGCGCAAGGACCGCCGCGCATAGCATGCATGGTTCGATGATCAGATGACAGACGATGCAAAGAACGCGGCAGACTCCTTCACGTTTATGGATGGTCGCTTCCGCCAGCTCGCTGCGAAGGTCCCCCACCCCCGACCCCTCCCCACAAGGGGGAGGGGAGCAGGCCGAAGGCCGAGGTGAGCAATGAGCGACGAAGCCGACAAGCCCGCCGAACCGCCGGCCGCTGAGCCACAGGTTGTGCCCTTCGCTCGGCCATTGGACCACACCGCCGAGCAGCCGACCGCAGGGCCCGCCGCGGCGCCCGCCCCCATCCCGCGCGTGATCGCCGTGGCCAACCAGAAGGGCGGCGTCGGCAAGACCACCACCGCCATCAACCTCGGCACCGCGCTCGCCGCCATCGGCGAGCACGTGCTGGTGGTCGATCTCGATCCGCAGGGCAACGCCTCGACCGGGCTCGGCATCGACCGCAAGGCCCGCCGCACCTCGACCTATGACGTGCTCACCGGTGCGGCGCCGATGCGCGAGGCGGTGCAGTCGACCGCCGTGCCGCAGCTTTTCATCGCGCCCTCCACCCTCGATCTCGCCGGCCTCGAGCTCGAGATCGGCCAGCAGCGCGACCGCGCCTTCCGCCTGCGCAACGCGTTGCGCGCGCTCAACCACGGCCCGCGCGATCACGATTTCACCTATGTGCTGGTCGACTGCCCGCCCTCGCTCAATCTGCTCACCGTCAACGCCATGGCGGCGGCGGATTCCATTTTGGTGCCGCTGCAATGCGAGTTCTTCGCGCTCGAAGGGCTCTCGCAGCTGTTGAAGACCGTCGAGCAGGTCAAGAGTACGCTCAACCCCAAGTTGTCTATCCACGGCATCGTGCTCACGATGTACGACTCGCGCAACAATCTCTCCAACCAGGTGGTGGCCGACGTGCGCCAGTTCATGGGCCGCAAGGTCTACGACACGGTGATCCCGCGCAATGTGCGCGTGTCGGAGGCGCCGTCCTACGGCAAGCCGGTGCTGGTCTATGATTTGAAGTGCGTCGGCAGCGAAGCGTATTTGCGACTGGCAACCGAGATCATCCAGCGCGAGCGCGAATTGAAGGCGGGGTAATCCCTCCCCTGAAAGCGCGAAGTGAAGGCGGGGTGAAGAAGAAGGCTGTCGTCCCGGCCGAGCGCAAGCGAGGGCCGGGACCCATACTCCGCAGCCTATCGATGGACTGTGGTGTATGGGTCCCCGCTCCCCGCCTCCGCGGGGACGAGCTTCGCGGGGACGACAACGGTGAATTCGGAAGGGCAGACTTAATGTCTCGATCAGGAGCTTCGGCAATGGCGGATCATTCGCGACTGGGGCGCGGCCTCGCCGCGCTGATCGGCGACGTCGGCGAGGAAAGCACAACGGCCGAGCAAGCGCGCAAGCCGCGGCGCGCGCCGATCGAAAGCCTGAAACCCAATCCGCGCAACCCGAGGCGCAATTTCAGCGAAGCCGAGCTCGACGAGCTCGCCGTTTCGATTCGCGAGCGCGGCATCATCCAGCCGATCGTGGTGCGCCAGCCGAGCGGCGAGCGCGACTCCTTCGAGATCATCGCCGGCGAGCGGCGCTGGCGCGCGGCGCAGCGCGCCGGCCTGCATGAGGTGCCGATCGCGGTGGTCGAGGCGACCGACAAACAGGCGCTGGAATTCGCCATCATCGAGAACGTGCAGCGCAGCGATCTCAATCCGCTCGAAGAGGCGGCCGGCTATGCCGCGCTGATGGAGGAGTTCGAGCACAGCCAGGAAGAGGTGGCGCAGATCGTCGGCAAGAGCCGGCCGCATGTCGCCAACACGCTGCGGCTGTTGAAGCTGTCGGAGCCGGTGAAGGAGCTCGTGCGCTCCGGCGAATTGTCGGCCGGCCACGCGCGCCTCTTGGTCGGCCAGCCGAACGCGCTGGAGCTCGCGCAGGACATCATCCGGCGCGGCTTGAACGTGCGGCAGGTCGAGGCGGCGATGCGCAAGGACGGCGCCGCGCAAGTGCGTGACGTCAAACGCGAGGCCAAGGGCTATTTGAGCGGCGCCAAGGATGCCGACACGCGCGCGCTGGAGCGGCGCGTCTCGGATGCGTTAGGCTTGGAGGTGACCGTCGACCACCGCGGCGACGGCGGCGTGCTGCACATCAAGTACCGCGATCTCGATCAGCTCGATGCGGTGTTGCGGAAGCTGGAGGGCGGGGTGACCTAAAACTTGTGGAGGCGAATCGTGGAATTTCTAAAGGGGTTTGATCTGACGCTCTGGTGGAATTCTCTTGTCGCGGTTGGATTGGCAATTATCGTTGCTGCACTAGCGGCACACGAACGCGGCCTGATCTTTATTGGACTCGGGATGATTTCTTGGGGCTTCGGCGAAGCGCTGAACCACAAAACAATGATCGAGTTCACGCCACCAAATGCTTATATTCCTCAGGGTGTGATCACCTCACACCCTCGCATTTCTCGGCCAATTGGATTATGCCTTGACAGTGCAGGTATCGTCTTAATTGTCGTTGGATTTTGGAAGTTGCTCTTCAGCTAACACATAGCCAGCAAGCGTAGCCCCGATGAGCGAAGCGCGATTGAGGGTCACGGCGGCGAGCGAGCGCTACTGAGGATGGAAGCATATCGTGACCGATCCCGCATTGAGTAGATACCAGTATGCCATTACTTATGCAAAAGCGGCGAGAATCATTAACAATCATGCTGGGAGTGAACCGAGGCTACTTCTGCCAAGTCTCGTATGTGGCGCCCTCTCATTGGAGTTATTCTTCAAGTCGCTGTATTATGCATTAAATGGAAGAGATTTCTTCGAGAATGGACGGCACACACACGATTTTTCAAAAATCTTTGACGCGCTTGATGCCGGTATAAAAGACAGACTAAATGATGAGTTTCAAAGCGCGCTTGCTCATAGAGACATGGCCGATGTCGTCCGCTTGCGACAATTTGGTATTTCAATTGGCCATGAGCTAAAGAATGTCCTCGAACATTGGAGCGAGGTGTTTGTTAAATTTAGATACGCCTATGATCCCCCAAACTCAGCAATTCATGCAATATTTTATCCCGAGTTGGAGGGGGCGTTAGTCAACGTGATTAGACAACTTCGATCCGAATGGCCATCTCCGTGAAGCGTCCCGAAGTCGGCAGCAGCTGTAGTCCTGATCCGTTGCAACGGCGCGGCTCGTCCTCCCGCATTTCGCTTCGCTCCATGCGGGCTACGGGCTATTCGTCGCTCCTGCGATCTCTCGCGCCGTGCACGATCGCCAGCACCTCGACTTCTCGGCGCGCGTCGTCGATGCGATAGATGATGAGATAGGGATACTCGACCAACTCAAGAGTACCTTCAACAAATCCCTGCCGGCCCATGTGGGCGAGCGAGTCCAATTCAAGCATGCTGATACGATCGCGGATGCGCGACACCATGCCCGCCGCTGCCCGCGGATTATCTTGGGCGATCCAGCGAAAAATATCGTCGAGGTCATCTTCCGCACTTTGGCGGAGGACGACCTTCATACGCCGTAGCGCTGCTTAAGACGCGCATTGAATTCCGCGAGCGTCAGCGTCTTCGGATTGGGCTCGACCAGCCGGCGGCGGACTTCCGCGGCTTGCTCTTCGCTAAGCCGCAGCGGGCTGTTGTCTTGCTGCTCCATCAACTCGGCGATGTGTACCAGATCGGCCTGGCGCTCCGGCGGCCACGTCAGGACGCGTTCAAGGACTTTCTTTATTTGCTCCTGGGTCATTGTCAGAATCTACCAATTGAGTCGATCAAATGCCAGTGAGCGCGACAATCAACTTCGGTGATTATTGGATCGCCCGTTTGCACGGGCGATGACAGCAAAAATTCTGCAAACAGCGATCAAGCGGCTGCGCTTTCCCTCTCCCATGGGGAGAGGGCGGCGCACGCCGAGCGTGCGCGGGGTTGTTGCCTGGCGAGAGTCCATAACCCCTCACCCGCCCTCGCTTCGCTTGGGCGCCCTCTCCCTATGGGAGAGGGCAAGAGAGAATGCGGCCGCGCTGCAAATTTTGCGTCATGCCCGGGCGTGTCCTCACTTGACCCGGGCATCCACGACGCATCGCCAATTTGCGATTGCCTTACCCCGTCAGCTCTTCTTCGCAGACGCTTGCTGACCCGGCAGCTTGTTGAGCGCCTTGCTCAGCTTGTCCGCGCAGGCGTTGGCAACGTCGTCATTGGCCTCCTTTGCTCCCGGCGGAGTGGCAAAGCCGGCCTTCTCGATGAAGTCCTGCTGGTCATAGTCGCCGACGGCTTTCTTCAGTGCCGCCCAATGGCTGGGCATGTCGGTCTGCGCCTCGAAGTGGCGGATGCATTGCGGCGTATAGAGCGCGACGATCTCGGCGTTCACCTTTTTGTCGGCCATCTTTTGCGCCGTGCTGGCGAGCATTGCTCCCATGCCGAAGCCGAACCAGTTGAACGTGAGCGCGAGCGCGGCAACGGCACCGATGCCAATCGCGATCGCGTGCGTCTTGAGTCCTTCGCCTTTGAGATATGAAGGTATCGGCATTGTCGTTCCTCCCAACGGAAGACAGATGTCGCCCTGTGGGGAGATCGTATCACAACGGATCGACCGAGCCGGCGGGTTTATAGGTTAATTTCCTTTCATGTGAGCACTGCGCAGCTTTGGCGATTATTGACTTTGCCGGCTCTGCCGCGGAGCAGCCAACCGCCAAGAAACACTCCGCACGACAGTATGCGGAGCGTTTCACCGATCGGTGAGGTGACACGGCGCGGCGGCCGGTGGCAGGATTGACGCGAGTGCAGGCGCCCCAGTAGCTGCGGCGCGCAACAACAATGAGGAACGCCTATGTCAAATGCCAAAGCCGGCCGCCGCGGGATCCGCTGCTTGCTTGCCGCGGGGACGATCTTCGTCGCAGCGCTGGCGATACCGGCGGCGTCGCCCGCCTCGGCGGCCGAGCGCACCTTCGCGCCGGACGGCCAGTTCAGCATCCTGTTCGCCCCCAAGGCCACGCTGAACAAGCTCGGCGCGGGCAACGTCGCCACGCAGACCTGGATCGGCCGGGATGACGACATTTACTACGCCGTCAGCGAGTCCAGCAGCAACGTGGCGTTCGACGCGCCGAAGGAACTGGCATCCAATCTGGCCAACTTCCTCGCGCAAGCGAATGCCACCGTACTCAAACAGGAAAGCCGGACCTGGCCGACGCCGCACGGCCCCGTGCCGGCGCTGCGTTACACCTTCCGGCTGCCGAAGGGCGAACCGGGCAAGGGCGTGTTCGTGGTCAGCGGCGCTACCTTATACGGCGCGGTGGCGGTCGATTTCGCCACGCCGGCGCGCGAGCCGCGACTCGCGTCGGTGGTCGATTCGCTGACGCTGCTCAAGTAGCGACGCTTCGCGGCATCTAACCGCCCGCATCCCGCTTGGTTCCACGCGAGCTGCAGCCGGAGCGCCGGGCGGGCCCGCAGGCCCGCCCAGCCTTACGTGTTCATCGACTCGAAGAACTCGCCGTTGTTCTTGGTGTTGCGCAGCTTGTCAAGCAGGAAGTCGATGGCGTCCATGGTGCCCATCGGATTCAAAATGCGGCGCAGCACGTACATCTTCTTGAGCACCGCCGGATCGGTGAGCAGCTCTTCCTTGCGCGTGCCGGAACGCGTGATGTCCATGGCCGGGAAGGTGCGCTTGTCGGCCACCTTGCGGTCGAGAATCAGTTCGGAATTGCCGGTGCCCTTGAACTCTTCGAAGATCACCTCGTCCATGCGGGACCCGGTGTCGATCAGCGCGGTGGCGATGATGGTGAGCGAGCCGCCTTCCTCGATATTGCGCGCGGCGCCGAAGAAGCGTTTCGGCCGCTGCAGGGCGTTGGCGTCGACGCCGCCGGTGAGCACCTTGCCGGAGGAGGGCACCACCGTGTTGTAGGCGCGGCCGAGGCGGGTGATTGAATCGAGCAGGATCACCACGTCGCGCTGGTGCTCGACCAGGCGCTTGGCTGTTTCGATACACTTGCGTGTAATCAAAAATTGCTGCACGTTATCTTAAGTACCAACACTGCCAGTTTGCCACTCGGTTATCAGATGAGCTCTTCGGTCGAATTTCTCGCCTATGCATCGCACCCTCCGCATGTTTCGTCGACCATCGATTTGGCCCTTAAAGAACTTGATGGGTCGTCCACCGTTCGATCTTGGAAAGAAGTCCCACGTCCCGGCGCTTTCCTTTCCTCCGCGGTGCGAGCACAAATAGAACAATCCAAATCAGTAATAATTGATCTTACGGTACCCAATTTTAATATCTACTTTGAAATTGGATACGCAATCGGAAAACAAAAAGGAATAATGCTAGTATACAATGATTCTCTGACAGAAGTTAATCAGCTTACTTCAAGATTCGACTTCCTCTTTAACGATATGTTTGTTTATAAATACTCAAATTACGAGGAGCTAGGAAAACTTCTGGCGTCCCCTAAATATTCACCACCTATTCCGTTTCTGGATGTCATTGAACTTGGCCGCCCTACTTTCGTTTTATACCCAGAATTTCGAGATGACTTAGCAATAAGGGTGAGAAACAGTCTACACGGCGCGAATATTCGTTTTCGCCGACACGACTTGCTAGAAGAGGGACGACTAATCATCGATAACGCACTGAGTAATATTGCTAGATCGCTTTCTGTAATCACCATATTACAACCTGCGCGTGTCAAGAAATCCGAAAACTCCAATCTTCGATCTGCTTTTGTTGCCGGCATCGCCTTAGCGATGCGAAAACAGCTCCTCGTAATACAAGAATCAGGAGGACCCATTCCAGCAGACGTCCGCGACGTGATATGCCATGTAAGTTCGGTCACCCAAATAGATGGCATTATAGAGCGATTTTGCCGCGAGACATTTTCTTCAGCTCGAACGTACGTTGCCCATCAACGAGACCTTTCATTTACCACATCAAGCGACTTTCCTCCGTCCGCCAAATTGACCGAATTTTTTTCGGAGTTATCGGCAGAAAACGAAGCTGAGTACCTCTCAAAAATTTTTGTCCAAACTGATGATTTCAACAGAATCCTATCTGGCAATGCAAGAATCGTAACGGGAAAAAAGGGCACTGGAAAGAGCGCTCTTTTCCACATGATTGGAAAACGCCTTCGCGAAACTGATAGGTCGAATTTGGTATTGCATCTCGCGCCGGCCGAATATCAAATGTTAGAGTTAAAACAATATGCTTCAGAACTTGCATCTAACTCTCAGGGCTTCGCTCTCGAACTGATGGAAGCATCGTGGGAGCTTTTGCTGATCATAGAAATAATTAAGCGGTATCTTTCATCTGTTCGCAATCGCGAATTAGGTGCTTTCGCCGAAGAGACGGATCTTGACCATCTGCGCCGCTACTACGCGTCTGTGGTCGAGAATGATGAGCTCTATCTGGCTAATCTTTCCGAGTCTTTAAATTATCTTGTGCATGTTATTAGGGCCGCCACTACTTCAATTTTTGCCAACGACGAGGTTCATAAAATACCCAAACCGAGTGGGGACATACTGAACATCATTCGAACCGCAGAATTAGCGCAAGTCAGAGAAATTCTACTCAGACTTTGCCGCAAAGCAAATGTATCGATCAGAATCATAGTTGACAATCTCGACAAAGGTTTCGATCCAAATGCCGTCGATGAATTAGACGTCGTTATGATTCGTTCGCTTATTTCTGCATCTCGGAACATCGAGAAATTTTTTGGAAGAAGAAACGTTCAATGCGCGACGACTCTCTTCATAAGAGATGACGTTTATTCCACACTTATGCAAATGACGCCCGATCGAGGAAAAGAGTTCCGCGTAACATTAGATTGGCATGACCCAAAACTTTTTGAAAGTGTCGTATTACGCAGACTTAGCTTGGCAGGCTTAAGTCAGAAGCTTAATTTTAATACTGCTTGGAATTATATTGCTGACCCACAAGTCCAGGGAAAATCCAGTTGGGACTTCATCTGCGAACTTAGCATGATGCGGCCACGTTTTATGATATACCTTATACGATCAGCAATGTCTTCGGCATTTATTCATCAGAAGCGCTCAAAACTTGCCGAATCCGATTTTTTAGAGGGTTGGAAAACGTACAGCAGGTACGTCTTAGAAGAACTCGGTCACGAAATTCAAGATGTTACTCTGTTAGGACATGATATATTAAAGCTATTCGTAGGTGCTACCGCCGAGCTTTCTTTTGATCAAATCGAAACTATCTTCGACCAAGCTGGATTAATTGACGTACAAACCACCTCAGACGGCATAATCGAAAAGCTTTTCATGTTTGGATTTTTAGGCATCAAACATAATTCTAAACCCACGCACATTTGGAATTTCAGTTACGACATCAAGATGATGTCCGCATTAGCATACGGAAGTAAGAAACATTCGATTTGCTACACGATTCATCCTGCATTTTGGCCACAACTCATGATTAGTCCCCAAGAACCCAACGCTTCGAACTGAGCATCGCCGTCTTGCTCCATTATAGCTCAGGTATTCATGCTTTCGAAGAACTCGGCATTGCTCTTGGTGTTGCGCAGCTTGTCGAGCAGAAAGTCGATGGCGTCCATGGTGCCCATCGGGTTCAAGATGCGGCGCAGGACGTACATCTTCTTCAGCACCGCCGGCTCGGTGAGCAGCTCTTCCTTGCGCGTGCCGGAGCGGGTGATGTCCATCGCCGGGAAGGTGCGCTTGTCGGCCACCTTGCGGTCGAGGATGAGCTCGGAGTTGCCGGTGCCCTTGAACTCTTCGAAGATCACTTCGTCCATGCGGCTGCCGGTGTCGATCAGCGCGGTGGCGATGATGGTGAGCGAGCCGCCTTCCTCGATGTTGCGCGCGGCGCCGAAGAACCGCTTCGGCCGCTGCAGGGCGTTGGCGTCGACGCCGCCGGTCAGCACCTTGCCGGAGGAGGGAACGACCGTGTTGTAGGCGCGGCCGAGGCGGGTGATCGAATCGAGCAGGATCACCACGTCGCGCTGATGCTCGACCAGGCGCTTGGCCTTCTCGATCACCATCTCGGCGACCTGGACGTGACGCGAGGCCGGCTCGTCGAAGGTCGAGGAAACCACCTCGCCTTTGACCGAGCGCTGCATGTCGGTGACTTCCTCCGGCCGCTCATCGATCAGCAGCACGATCAGGTAGCACTCGGGGTGATTGTGCGTGATCGAGTGCGCGATGTTCTGTAAGAGCACGGTCTTGCCGGTGCGCGGCGGTGACACGATCAGCGCGCGCTGGCCCTTGCCGATCGGCGCCACGATGTCGATGACGCGGGCCGAGAGGTCCTTCTTGGTCGGATCCTCGTATTCCATCTTCAGCCGCTCGTCGGGATAGAGCGGCGTCAAGTTGTCGAAATTGATCTTGTGCCGCGCCTTCTCGGGGTCCTCGAAATTGATGGTGTTGACCTTGAGCAGCGCGAAGTAGCGCTCGCCTTCCTTGGGGCTGCGGATGTGGCCTTCGACGGTGTCGCCGGTGCGCAGGCCGAAGCGGCGGATCTGCGAGGGCGAGACATAGATGTCGTCGGGCCCGGACAGGTAGTTCGATTCCGGCGAGCGCAGGAAGCCGAAGCCGTCGGGCAGCACTTCGACCACGCCTTCGCCGACGATGTCGACTTCCTGGGTGGCGAGCTGCTTGAGGATGCCGAACATCAGCTCCTGCTTGCGCATGGTGCTGGCGTTCTCGACCTGGTGGTCTTCGGCGAACGAGAGGAGTTCGGCTGGGTTTTTGGACTTGAGGTCCTGGAGTTTCATTTCCCGCATTGGGGGTTTACGTCCTTGGGAGGGGGTGCGGTGGAGTCCTCGAAAAAAGAGACTCGAACCGAGAGACTTAAGCTGAGATCGCAGGTCTGGGGTGACGAGGTTTTTTGGAAAAGCGCCCGGGACCCGATGTGCGACCGGCCCGAACAGTGGGTGCCGGAACGCGACTGCATCCGCCTGCGTTCGGTGGGACACTCGCAACATAAGTGCCGGCGCGTATTCGCGCAAGGGGCGACGCGCGCCGTCCAACAATTAAGCCTAATCAGAACGGCTTAACGTCAAAACGGCTTAACGGTTGCCAAAATCACGATGGCGATCAGCAGTAGCGTCGGTATCTCATTGGCAATGCGATAGAATTTCGGCGAGTGCCTATTCCGGTCAAAGGCGAATTCGCGCGCCCAGTGGCTGAACAGGCCGTGCAGGATGGTCATAAGGACCACCACGGCGAACTTGATGTGAAACCAGGTCGCGCCGAGCCATTGGCCCTCGACGACGAGAACGATTCCCAGAATCCAGGTGACGCCCATGGCCGGTGCCATGATGTAGGTGAGCAGCCGGTGCTCCATGGTCTTGAAGGTTTCCGACTGCTCGGAGCCTGGCTTGGCCATGGCATGATAGACGAACAGCCGCGGCAGATAGAGCATGCCGGCCATCCAGGCGATGACCGCAATGACGTGGAAGGCTTTGAGCCAGAGGTACATAGCAAGCGGCCGCGTCCCAACCCCCTGTCAATGCCGGGCTTGACCTGGTCAAGCTCGGCGATGACGGACTTTTTTCAACATCCGCTCAACATGAGCAATCGGCGTGTCCGGCAAAATGCCGTGGCCGAGATTGAAAATAAACGGGCCGCCGCCAAAAGCTTGCAGCACTGCGTCGACTTCGCAATCGAGCGCTGCTCCGCCAGCAAGCAGCGCTAGCGGATCGACATTGCCCTGCACAGGAACTCTGCTCTGCAGCTGCTCGCGCGCGAATTGCCGATCGATGGTCCAATCGAGGCCGATTGCATTCACGCCTGTATCTTCGACATAAGGTAACGCCATCATGCCGGCGCCGCGTGGAAAGCCGACGATCTTTGCTCCCGGCATCTGCTCGCGCACCCCGGCGACAATTTTCCGCGTCGGTGCAATACACCAGTGCCGGAACTGATCCGGCCCCAGCACCCCAACCCAGGTATCGAAGATCTGCACGCAATCGGCGCCGGCCTTGAGTTGACCGACCAAATATCCGACCGAGGTCTCCACCAACCGGTCGATAAGCTTCTGGAAATTGTCCGGCTCGCGGTAGGCGAACAGCCGCGCCGGAGCCTGGTCAGACGTTGCCTCACCCGCCACCATGTACGTCGCCACCGTCCAAGGCCCGCCGCAGAACCCGATCAGCGCGGTCCTATCGTCGAGCGCCGCTTTGACGCGCGATACCGTCTCATAAATCGGCCGCAGGACATTCTGATCGGCGACTTCACGCAGGCTGGCAAGCGCCGCACCATCCGCTAGTGGCTCAAGCTTCGGTCCTTCGCCAAGCTGAAATTCGACCTTACGCCCAAGTGCTAGCGGTACGACGAGAATGTCAGAAAAAAGAATTGTCGCGTCGATACCAAAGCGCCGCACCGGCTGCAGCGTAACCTCCGCCGCGAGCTCCGGATTCAAGCACAGATCTAGAAATCCTCCCGCCTTTTCTCGCACCGCCCGATATTCCGGCAGGTAACGGCCAGCCTGACGCATCAGCCATATCGGCGGTACTTCCTGCCGATGGCCGTTGAGCACTTCGATCAACGGTTTTGTCCCCATATTCTCGGCTCGCACGCTTTCTTCCCAAGAATCTTATAAGATTCTTAGTGTTGTGATTGCTGGACTGTGGATTGGACTCATGCCTGCCGATCCCCGTACTGTCCACCGGCAGGCGCTTGCTTTTCGAGTTTGGTGGCCTGCTACACTGCCGGCGGCGTCCACAGCCTAAGCCGCCGTTTAAGGCCATTCGATGCGGATTTCCCCAGCCGTCCCCAGTTGCCCTTCCACATACTCCCTTGAATTCCCGACCGGTGCCGGTTGTTATCTCCCCTGGCGATCGATGTGAACGAAAATTTATTGCCCGGCTGCCTCGATTATGCGCTAGGGGATCGGTCTTAGCCTTCTCCCCGGGTTTCCACACTCGATCCTTTCGTTATACCGATGTCTGAAACCGGTTATTTTCATCTCCATTTGGTTTCCGACGCGACCGGCGAGACCCTGACCACGGTGGCGCGGGCGGCAGCCGCGCAATACGCCAATGTGGCGCCGGTCGAGCACCTTTACCCCATGGTGCGCTCCAGGAAGCAGCTCGATCACGTGCTGTCGGAAATCACTGAATCGCCAGGGCTGGTGCTCTACACGCTGCTGGAGGAGGAGCTGATCCAGCTACTGGAGGAGAAATGCCGGGAACTGGCATTGCCGTGCATGTCGGTGCTCGGGCCGGTACTGCGGCTGTTTCAGTCCTATCTCGGCGCGGAGACCATCCACCGCGCCGGCGCCCAGCACGTCCTTAATGCCGAATATTTTCATCGCATCGATGCGCTGAACTACACGATGTTTCATGACGACGGCCAGCATCCGGAAGGACTGGAAGAGGCTGATGTGGTGCTGGTCGGCGTTTCGCGGACCTCGAAGACGCCGACTTCAATCTATCTCGCTAATCGCGGCGTGAAGACCGGCAATGTGCCTTTGGTCCCCGACGTTCCGCCGCCGCCGCAATTGGAGGATCTTAGCCGTCCTCTCGTAGTCGGGCTTTATGCGAGCCCGGAACGCATCGTGCAGATCCGCGAGAACCGGCTGCTCGGGTTGAAGGCGCACCGCGACGATTCTGCCTATATCGACCGCGCCGCGGTAGCCGAAGAAGTGGCGTTTTCGCGCCGGCTCTGCGCCAAGCACGGCTGGCCGAGCATTGACGTCACGCGCCGCTCGATCGAGGAAACCGCTGCCGCGGTGATCCGGCTCTTGACCGAGCGCCGGCGCCAGCCGGCAAGCTAGCGCCACAAGGACAAGTCTACATGGCGCTTTGGCTCGATAGCCGGCCGTTGGTGCTTGCATCGAAAAGCGATGTGCGCGCGAAAATACTCGCCGCCGCCGGGCTGCGCATCGAGGTCAGGCCGGCGAAAATCGATGAGCGGGCGGTAGAGAAAGCCGCCGGCGTTAGTGACGCCGCAGCGGTCGCGCGCGTGCTTGCACGCGCAAAGGCGGAAAACATCTCGGCCGCGATGCCGGGCCGGCTGGTGCTTGGCGCCGATCAGACGCTGGCGCGCGGCGATATTCGCTATGGCAAGCCGGTAGACCGTGCAGCGGCCGCCGAACAGTTGCGTTCTCTGCGCGGGCGTACCCACGAGCTGCACTCGGCGCTCGCGCTGGTGCGCGATGGGGAGGCAATGTTTGCTTGTGTCGATACTGCGCGGCTGACCCTGCGCGTATTCTCCGACGGTTTCCTGGAAGATTATCTCGACGTTGCCGGCAATGCTGCGATGAGCAGCGTCGGCGGTTATCAGATCGACGGCCCCGGCGTGCATTTGTTCGAGCGCGTGGACGGCGATTATTTTACTATTCTCGGCCTGCCGCTGATGCCGCTGCTGAAGTTTCTGCGGCGTGAGGGATTCGTCGGCACATAAGCATGTTCATCCTCGGCCTCACCGGCTCGATCGGCATGGGAAAATCGGCCACGGCGAATATGTTCGCCGAGGAGGGCGTGCCGGTGCACGACGCCGATGCCGCCGTGCACCGACTCTACGAAAGTGAGGCGGTGGCGGCGATCGAAGCGGCATTTCCCGGCACCACCGAGAACGGCAAGGTCGATCGCGAGAAGCTCGGCAAGCATGTGCTGGGCGACAAGGCCGCGATCAAGCGGCTCGAGCAGATCGTCCATCCGTTGGTGCGAGCCGACGAAGAACGCTTCTTGGCCGAGGCGGAGCGTCGGGGCGCTGGGATTGCGGTGCTCGATATTCCCCTCCTGTATGAAACCGGCGGGGAGGCGCGCTGCGATGCCGTGGTGGTCGTCTCGGCGCCGCCTGATGTGCAGCGCGCGCGCGCATTGCAGCGCCCGGGCATGAACGAGGCGAAGCTTACGGCGATCCTCGCCCAGCAGATACCGGACGAAGAAAAGCGCCGCCGCGCCGATTTCGTGGTGGATACCGCGCACGGATTCGATCGCGCCCGCGCGCAGGTGCGTGAAATTCTCGCGCGCGTGGGTAAGATGGCGAATCGGATATAGCGCCCAGTCATTCCGGGACGGCCCGAAGGGCTGAACGCGGAATAACAAGAGAAATAAATGCGCGAAATCGTTCTCGATACCGAAACCACCGGCCTCGAGCCGATGCAAGGGCACCGGCTGGTCGAGCTCGGCTGCATCGAATTGCTCAACCGCATTCCGACCGGCGCGACATTTCATCGCTACGTCAATCCGGAGCGCGACATGCCGGCCGAGGCCTTTGCCATCCACGGGCTGTCGACCGAATTCTTGAGCGACAAGCCGCGTTTTGCCGAAATCGCCGACGAATTCCTCGCCTTCATCGGCGATGCGCCGTTGGTCATGCACAATGCCGGCTTCGACCACGCTTTCCTCTGCGCCGAGCTCAAGCGCGTCGAGCGCACGCAGATCGGCCGCGAGCGGCTGGTCGACACGCTGCTCTTGGCGCGCCGCAAGCATCCGGCCGGGCCCAACCGGCTGGACGATCTGTGCGCGCGCTACGGCATCGACAATTCGCGCCGCACCAAGCACGGCGCGCTGCTCGATGCCGAGATCCTGGCCGAAGTCTATGTCGAGCTGATCGGCGCGCGCCAGGCGCAACTCGGTCTCGCCGAGAAGGTCGCCGGCGCGGCGGCCGTAGCCGGCGGCGCCATCGTGTTGCGCGAACGCCCGTCGCCGCTCGTGCCGCGCCTCAGCGAGGCCGACCGCGCCGCGCACCGCGATTTCGTCGCAACGCTCGGCGAGGGCGCGCTGTGGCGGGCCTATTGGCTTTCGTAATGCACATGATGCGCTTTCCCTTCCTTCTCCCACAGGGGGCAGGGCAAGAGAGTGCGCGGCGTTATCCGGATTGACGTATTACGCCTGCAGCGGCTGGCCGCCGGCCTGCGCCTCGGCCATCTTCTGGCGATAGAGGCCGACAAAATCCACCGGATCGAGCAGGAGCGGCGGGAAGCCGCCGTTGCGCACGGTATTGGCGACGATCTCGCGCGCGAAGGGGAACAACAGGCGCGGACACTCGATCAGCACCAGCGGGCTCATGCTCTCCTGCGGCACGTTGCGAATGCGGAACACGCCGGCATAGAGCAATTCGAAATTGAACAACACGCTGTTGTTGACTTCGGCTTTGCCGTTGAGCGTAAGCTCGACCTCGATGTCGTTGTTCGGCATCGGCTTGGCGTTGACGTTGATCTGGATCGCGATCTGCGGCTGCTGGCCGCTGCTGAGCGATTGCGGTGCGTTCGGATTCTCAAACGACAAATCCTTGATGTATTGCGCGACCACGCTGAGCTGCGGCTGCGCTTCCGGTCGGTTGTCCTGTCCCGGCGGCATAGCCGGGCCGCCATTGCCTGTCGTCATGATCGCTCCTTCACGCGGCGCTTAAAACCCGCGCCGCAAGCCGCCTAACATAGGGTCCTAGGAGGAACAAGGACGCGGCCACTCAGTCTCTGTCGCCTTGGCGGTGCCGATCCGCGAGCGCAGGGTCGTCGACGCGGCGCCATTGTTCCGGTTCCAGATCGATAACGCCGTCGGCGGGGCGAGCGCCGTTTCGCCCGAAGCTTGAGCCCAGCAACAGCAGCAATCCCAGCAAATCGGTGATAAATCCCGGAATCAACAAAAGGATTCCGGACAATAAAGTCAGGGCGCCGGTGCCGTCGGCCGACAGCGCGCTGATGCGGCCTTCATCGACGGCGGCGCGCACGCGCGAGACATGGGTTCCGCCGGCGTGGCGCAATACCATAAGGCCGACAAACGAGCTCGCCGCCTGCAGCAATATGGCCCAGACGAAGCCGATTGCCACCACCACCGCGATCAGTGCGACAAATTCCGCCATCGGCAGCGCGAGCATCGCAATCAGTAACCATTTTGCCACATTCATTGGTGTTCTCTAGGTCTAAGCGAGGTTGGCGGCGGCGCCCCGATCGTCTAAGCTTGCAAAGCGCGATTTGTGCCGGCTTTGCGGCACAGGACCTATGGAACGCCGCGGTCACCAGCTTACATAGTGTCGGTGGGGCCGGCCGCCATCCCGTCGATCGGGCCTAAGCGCCGATCCGTTGTCACGGTTGCCGAAAGCATGCGAGACGTGTTCGATATCTACACCATCATATTTCTGGCGTTGGCAGTGTTCATTTTCCTGCGCTTGCGCAGCGTGCTGGGCCAGCGGACCGGGCGCGAGCGCCCCCCTTACGATCCTTATTCGGCGCGCGAGCCGTCGCGGCCGGCGCCGGAAAAAGTGGTGGCGCTGCCCAACCGCAACACGGCGGAAGCGGCCAAGAAACCGGTCGAGCCGGCCGCCGAGCCGCCGAGCGTCGGCGAGCGTTGGAAGGGTGTGGCGGCGCCGGGCTCGACCGTTGCCGCCGGGCTCGACGCCATTGTCGCCGCCGATCCCAATTTCGATCACAAGCATTTCTTAACCGGCGCGCGCGCCGCCTACGAGATGATCGTCAACGCCTTCGCCGAGGGGGACCGCCGCACGCTGCGCAATCTGCTGTCGCGCGAGGTCTATGACGGCTTCGATACCGCCATCGGCGAACGCGAGAAGCGCGGCGAGAAGGTGGAGAGCCGGTTTGTCGCCGTCGACTCTGCCGACATCACCGCCGCCGAATTGCGCGGACGCACCGCTCAGCTTACAGTGCGATTCGTCTCGCAACTGATTTCGGCGACGCGCGATAAGAGCGGCAACGTGATCGACGGCAATCCCGACAAGGTGACCGATGTTACCGACATCTGGACCTTTGCGCGCGACTTGTCCTCGCGCGATCCGAACTGGAAACTGATTGCTACCGAAGCTGGGCAATGAGCGTATGCCGTTTGGGGGGCTTCGATCGACGCGACAAGTGAGAATTTCTTGGTCATTCCGGGACGGCCCGAAGGGCCGCACCCGGAATCCAGATGCGCATTGTGAACATCCTTCTGGCTTCCGGGTTCGCGGAGTGCGGCCGCGCCCCGGAATGACGAAACTTGTAACGGCACTGACGCTCAGCCTGATCGCCGCTGCGGGAGCACCGGCCGTGGCGCATAAGCATCGACATGTCGCGTCGCATCATCATCGCTTGAGCTTCCCCAACGCGTCGACCGAGCCGGTCTCCTTCGCCGCGCTCGACGGCTGGAAAAACGACGATCAGGCTGCCGCCTTCGGTGCCTTTCTAAAAAGCTGCAGCGCCATCCTCGAAGGCACCAAGTCGATACGCCGCGCGCGCCCGATTTACGACGGGCTCTACCGCGTGTGCGAGCGCGCCAAGGCCACCGGCCCGCTCGACCGCGAGCAGGCGCGCGCGTTCTTCGAGGCGAATTTCCAGCCGGTGCGCATCCTGCCGCGCGTTCACACTTACGGCTTCTATACCGGCGCCGACGGATTTTTCACCGGCTATTACGAGGCGACGATCGAAGGCTCGCGCCACAAAAGCCATGAATACGACGTGCCGCTTTACCGGCCGCCGGGCAAGTTCATCGGCCGCCGCAGCGTGATCTTCCATAATCTGGACCGCAGCGAGATCGAAAACGGCGCGCTCGCCGGACGCGGTCTGGAAATCTGCTACGTCAAGAATCCGGTCGATGCCTTCTTCGCGCAAATCCAAGGCTCCGCCCGCGTCCGGCTCGACAACGGCAAGCTCCTGCGGCTCAACTACATCGCCAGCAACGGTAAGCACTACACGCCGGTCGGTCACATCTTGATCGAGGAGGGCGTCTACACGCCCGACGAGATGTCGATGGACAAGATCCGCGAATACATGGAGGCAAACCCGAAGAAGGGCAAATCGCTTCGCCTGAAGAACAAGTCCTTCGTGTTTTTCTCCGAGACGCCGCTCAGGCCGACGGACGAATGCATCGGCGCGCAGGGCATTCCGCTCACGCCCGGGCGCTCCATCGCGGTCGATCCCTCGATCCACGTCTACGGCACGCCGATCTGGATCGACGCGAAATTCCCGCTCAAGAGCACCGTGCCGCAGGACAAATTCCAGCACTTGATGGTGGCGCAGGACACCGGCTCCGCCATTCGCGGGGCGGCGCGCGCCGACATCTATTTCGGCCACGGCAACGACGCCCCGCACATCGCCGGCCGCATCAAGCAGTTCGGCAAATTCGTCATGCTGCTACCGCGCACGGTGCCGATCGAAGTGCCCAAGACCGTGATCGCCAATGGCGTGCCGCTGCCGCAATCGCGGCCGGGACCGTCCGTCTCCTATAGCGCGACGACGAGAACGGCGAGCGCGGAGAGTGCCGGCGTCCTCGGCGAGGATGTTCCGCTGCCGCAATCGCGGCGAGCTGCAGGCGCGCCGGCAGTACAAGCCGCAAGCCTGGGAAGCATGGCGGTCAAGGACGTTCCGCTGCCGCGCGGGAAACCGGCGGCGGGCAGCGCGGGCAAGCTGGCCGATATTCCGCTGCCGAAAAAGCGGCCGTCAAAGACGACCGCTCGCAGTACTGCGACGACGGCACGCGCGGATCAGCGGCGTAAGCCGCGCCGGTGAAATCTCATGAGCCGCGACGGCAATCGGCGGCGCGTGCTCACCGCCGAGGAACGCGTATTGTGGAGCGCGGTCACCAAGGCGATCGCGCCGTTGCGCGCCCCGGCCGATCATTCCGCGAAGCCTGAAAGCGAAAACGAAGCCCCTGTTCCTGCGCAGGCGCCGCCGCGCGTGGATAGGCCGGCGCCTGCCTCGGCCGCCCCGGCGCCGCCGCCTTTGGCGCCGCTTGGCCGCCGCTTGCGCCAGCGGGTCGGGCGCGGCAAGGCCGAGATCGACGCCCGGCTCGATCTGCACGGGCTCACGCAGGCGCAGGCCCATTCCGCGCTGCTGCACTTCCTGCGCAACGCGAGCGCGCGCGGCGCCCGGCTGGTGCTGGTGATTACCGGCAAAGGCCGCGGGGAGGGCGATGCCGAGCGCGGCGTCTTGCGCCGGCAATTGCCGCATTGGCTGGCGCTACCGGAATTCCGCGCCCTGGTGATCGGCTTCGAGCAGGCGCATATCGCGCACGGCGGCGAGGGCGCGTGGTATATTTCGCTCCGGCGGAGCGGGGCACAGGATTAAGGGGGATCGGCGATGGCGAAAAAATCGAAACCAAAGCGAAAAAAGGCGAGCAAGAAGAAGACACCGGCGCGCAAAAAGTTGGCCGCTCCGAAGAAGGCGCCGGTCGGCAAGAAAAAGGCCGCGCGCAAGAAGGCGGTCAAACGGCGACTCGAGCGCGAGCTCAACGAGGGGCTGCTCGAAACCTTCCCCGCCTCCGACCCGGTCGCCGTGACCGAGCCGGCCGTGGATGGGCTGGAAGAGTAGTAGGGCCGTACTCCGCTCATTCCCGCGCAAGCGGGAATCCAGCGCCACGATGCATGATTTGTGATTTTGGACCTGGGTCCCCGCTTTCGCGGGGACGAGCGGACTTGCCTGCTATGCGCTGATGAACGTCCCGTTTCGCAGCTCGGCGACCGCCTGCTGCAGCTCGGCTTGTGTGTTCATCACGATCGGCCCGTACCAGGCGACCGGCTCCTCGATCGGCTTGCCCGACACGAGAAGGAAGCGAATGCCTTCGTCGCCGGCCTGCACGGTTACCTCATCGCCCTTGTCGAACAGCACCAGCGAACGGTTGCCGACCGGCTCGCGGAACAGGATTTCCTCGCCGGCGACCTGCTTCTCGCTGAGCACGCCGAACGGTTTCGACGAATAGGCGAACTTGCCGCTGCCTTCGAAGATGTAAGCAAAGGCGTGACGCTCGACTTCGACCTTCAACGTCTTGCGTTTGCCCGGCGGCACGAACACGTCGAGATAGCGCGGGTCGGCGGCGACGCCGTCGACTGGGCCGCGCTTGCCCCAGAACTCGCCGCACACGACGCGCACGCGCGTGCCGTCGTCGTCGACGATCTCGGGGATGTCGGCCGCCTTGACATCCTGGTAGCGCGGCGCCGTCATTTTCAGCGACGATGGCAGATTAGCCCAGAGTTGGAAGCCATGCATGCGGCCTTGCGCGTCGCCCTGCGGCATTTCCTGATGCATGATGCCGCGCCCGGCGGTCATCCACTGCACGTCGCCGGCGCCGAGCAGGCCTCGATTGCCCAAGCTGTCGCTGTGCTCGACCGTGCCGGAAAGCACGTAGGTGATGGTCTCGATGCCGCGATGCGGATGCCAGGGAAAGCCGGCGAGATAATCCTGCGGACGATCGTTGCGGAAATCGTCGAGCAGCAGGAACGGATCGAACTCGCTGGTATTGCCGAAGCCGAAGGCGCGGTTGAGCTTGACGCCGGCGCCTTCGATGGTCGGCTGCGATTGCGCGATCTGTTTGACGGGACGGATAGACATTGGGAATTACCTTTCACTTTCGGCTGTCATGCCCCGTGCAAGCGGGGCATCCAGTAGTCACCGATCACGTCGTGATTACTGGATCGTCCGCTTTCGCGGACGATGACGGAGGAGATTACGCGGCGCGGCGTTGCTCATTGCTCGTCAGCTTGCCGGCGAAAACGGCGAACTGATCGACAAAGGTCTTCAGGAACTTGCTCACATTGTCGTCGGTCACATTGCCCTGGCCGTCGATGAGGTCCGGCCTGAACTGAATATAGGCCTCGCCACCCATGACGTGCATGCCGCTGCTTGAGCTGATGATGCCGCGTAGCTGCGTCTGTGCAATCGCCGTCGAAATGGCGCCGCCCGAGGTGCCGGTGACGGCGGCCGGCTTGCCGCGCCACGAATTCTTGCCGTAGGGGCGAGTGCCCCAATCGATCGCGTTCTTGAGGAGCGCCGGAATGGAGCGGTCGTGCTCCGGCGTCACAAATAACACGGCATCAGAGGCCTCGATCTCGGATTTGAACCGGGCGGCCGGGGCCGGGAGGGGGTTCTCGTTATCCTGATTGAACAGCGGCAGGTCATCGATCTGCAAGAACTGGGTTTCGAATTTGTCGCCGGCGAGCTTCGCAAGTGCTTGAGCCAACTTGCGATTGATCGATTCGCGGCGGTTGGAACCGACGATGATGCCGAGCTTGAGTTTCGCCATGGCTACCTCTATTTAGCCTACAGTTAGTTACTGCCCGATACCTAGGCTAAATAGATGACTATGAAAAAGCCGCAAGTGGGCACAGCGCGTATACCGGGTAACCTGCATTTGGCCGAGGATTGCCGCGCGGTGAGCGAGGTCTTGGCGCGCGTCGGCGACAAATGGACCGTGCTGGTGGTCTCGACGCTCGGCGAGGGGCCGAAGCGCTTCAACGAATTGCGCCGCGCGCTCGGCTCGATTTCGCAGCGCATGCTCACGCTCACTTTGCGTGGGCTGGAGCGCGACGGGCTGATCACCCGCACCGTGTTCCCGACCAATCCGCCGCGGGTCGATTACGAATTGACCAAGCTCGGCCGCTCGCTCTTGGAGCCGGTCAGCACGCTCGGCTTATGGGCGCGGCAGAACCGGCCGGCGATCCAGGACGCGCGGCGCAAATTTGATGCGGGGGGGAAATAGCGACCGTTCATTAGTGTTAAACAACTGCCGCACATACCGCGCGCTCCCTCTCGCCAGCGGGGAGAGGGTTGGGGTGAGCGGGCAAGTGACCGTCGATGGGCTATCACCCCTCACCCGGCGCACGGAGCCTGTCATCGGGCCGCGCTTTGCGCGGACCCGTTGGTGCGCCGACCTCCCCCCATGGGAGAGGTGAAGCGAGGCTGCGGTAACGCCGCCCGGCGCAGAGGCCTAAATCCGCTTCAGCGGAATTCCGGCGAGGAAATCGCGCTTGCCCAGCTCGACGCCGGCGTGGCGCAGGATCGCGTAGGCCGCGGTGGCGTGGAAATAGAAATTCGGCAGCACGAAGTGATCGAGGTAGTCGTCGCCTTTCATCAGGCCCTTGTTCGCCCCGAGCGGGAAGGTGATCTCCTTGTCGGCTGCGGCATTGATCGCCGTGGCATCGAGCGATTTCAGGAAAGCAATCGTCTTGGCGATGCGCTCCTTGAGCTGCGCGATGGTGGTCTCGTTGTCCTCGAATTTCGGCGGCTCGACGCCGGCAAGCCGCGCGGCGCCGTTCTTGGCTTGGTCGCAGGCCACCTGCACCTGGCGGGTAAGCGCAAACATGTCGGGCGCAAGACGCATGCCGAGCAGCACCGAGGGCTCGACCTTCTTTGCCGCGGCAAAGGCTTCCGCTTTGTCGAGCACGCCCGACAGCGCATTGAGGACGATCTCGAAAACGGGCAGCGACGCCTTGGTCATGGTGAGCGGCATGGGAAACCCTTGGAATGAACCGGCCGAATTGGCCGGTGCGGCAGAATGCATACCGCTTCTGCGTTGGCAATAGGGCTCAGTCCCAAGGATGCAGCACGATGCGGCCGACCAAGTCGTGACCTGCTTCCAGCATGCGGTGTGCCTCGTGGACTTGCGACAGCGGCAGCACCGCGTGGATCGGCATCTTGATGCGGCCCTTCTCCAACAACTCGACCACGATGCGCTGATCGTTTCGGGTGGCGCCGCGGATGCCGTGCACGTTGAGCTCCTTGCTCACCATGTCGACGACGCGCAGCGGGATTTGCTTCAGCTCGCCGCCGACCGGAACGAAGGTGCCGCCCAGCCGCAGCGCGTCGATGCAGAGCCGCATCAGCTCCGGCTCGCCGGTGAAGTCGACGGCGGCATCGACGCCGTCGCGGGCGAAATCGCGGATGCCCCGCACGGCATCGGCGCGCGTGCTGTCGACAACCAGATCGGCGCCCTCGCGCATGAGTTTGTCGGCCTTGTCAGAATAGCGGGTGGTGGCGACGACGCTCGCGCCGGACAGCTTGGCGAGCTGCATGGTCGCCGTGCCCATGCCGCCCGAGGCGCCGGCGATCAGCACATTGTCGCTCAGACGCAAATTGAGCCGGTTGGCGACGATGCGATGCGCGGTTGCGCAAGGCCACAGCGCGGCGGCGGCCTGGTCGAGATCGAGTGCCGGCGAGATTTTGATCCAATAGCTTTCCGGCCGCGCGACGAACTGCGCATAGGCGCCGAACATGGTGTGGCCGGGCACGTCGATGCCGCCGGACAGATTGCCCAGCCCGCGAATGCTGGCGAGCGAGGCTGCGTTCTCCGGATGCGTCACGCCGATCACGCGATCGCCGGGCTTGAAAGCAATCACACGTTCGCCCACCCCAGCGACCTCGCCGGCGGCGTCGCGGCCAAGCTGCATCGGCATAGGGAAGGGCGCGCGGCCATGAATGCCGCCATGATGGCCGGTCGATTTGCCGTAGAACTCGTGCACCTCGCCGATGCGGTACTTCACGTCCCAGCGCGACACCGAGGTGGCCAGAACCTTCACCAGCACGTCGCCGGGCCCGGCTTCCGGCATCGGGTAATCGCCATAGACGAGCTTGTCCGGGCCGCCGAACTCGAACAGGCGCACGGCTTTCATCATGGCGCAAGTCATAGAGGCAAAATCAGCTTGCGAGAAGCACCTGTCCCGGGCGCAACGCACCACTTCGCTACGCTCGTGCTGCGCCGCGGCCGGGGAACGCAGGAAAGGCCTAAAGAATGAAGCGCGACAAATCGGCGTTCTTGGCGAGATCGCCGATGTGCTGCTGCACATAGGCGGCGTCGATCTTGACCGTCTCACCGGAGCGGTCGGGCGCGGCGAACGAGACATCGTCGAGCACGCGCTCCATCACCGTCTGCAGGCGGCGCGCGCCGATGTTCTCGACCGAGGAATTCACCGCCACCGCGATATCGGCGATGGCGTCGATGGCGTCCTCGGAAAAATCGAGGTTTACGCCTTCCGTCTTCATCAGTGCCACGTACTGCTTGATCAACGACGCCTCCGGCTCGGTGAGGATGCGGCGGAAATCGTCGCGCGTCAGCGCCTGTAGCTCGACGCGGATCGGCAGCCGGCCCTGCAATTCCGGCAACAGGTCGGACGGCTTGGAGATGTGGAAGGCGCCCGAAGCGATGAACAAGATGTGGTCGGTTTTCACCGAGCCGTGCTTGGTGGCGACGGTGGTGCCCTCGATCAGCGGCAAGAGGTCGCGCTGCACGCCCTCGCGCGACACATCGGCGCCCATGCGGCCGTCGCGCGCGCAGATCTTGTCGATCTCGTCGAGGAAGACGATGCCGTTCTGCTCGACCACCCGGATCGATTCCTGAATGAGCTGGTCGTTATCGAGCAGCTTGTCGGATTCCTCGTTGACCAGGATGTCATGCGATTCGAGCACAGTGAGACGGCGCGTCTTGGTGCGGCCGCCGCCGAGCTTGCCGAAAATGTCGCCGATCGAGATGGCGCCCATTTGCGCGCCCGGCAGGCCGGGAATTTCGAACATCGGCATGCCAGTGGAGCCCGCCTGTACCTCGATCTCGATCTCCTTGTCATCGAGGTCGCCGGCGCGCAGCTTCTTGCGGAAGCTCTCGCGCGTCGCCGGGCTTGCGCCCGGGCCGACCAGCGCATCGAGCACGCGCTCCTCGGCGTTCAAGGAGGCTTTCGCCTGCACGTCCTTGCGCTTTTTCTCGCGCGTCAGGCCGATGGAGATTTCCACGAGATCGCGCACGATCTGCTCGACGTCGCGGCCGACATAGCCGACCTCGGTGAACTTGGTGGCTTCCACCTTGAGGAACGGCGCGCCGGCAAGGCGCGCCAGCCGGCGCGAAATCTCGGTCTTGCCGACGCCGGTCGGGCCGATCATCAGGATATTCTTGGGCAGCACCTCTTCGCGCAGCCTGTCGTCGAGCTGCAGTCGGCGCCAGCGGTTGCGCAAAGCAATGGCGACCGCGCGCTTGGCGTCGTTCTGGCCGACGATGAAGCGGTCGAGTTCGGAAACGATTTCACGGGGAGAGAAGTCGGTCATTGCCTTTGCACTCACTCGTCATTCCGGGACGGCGCGGTAGCGCCGGACCCGGGATCCAGAGCTATGCGCAGTGCCTGCATCTCTGGATTCCGGGTTCGCGCCGGAGCCTGTCATCGGGCCGGCCCAAGCGGGCCGGACCCGTTGGGCGCGTCCCGGAATGACAGTTACCCTTTCAAACTCTCAATCGTCACATTCCGGTTGGTGTACACGCAGATGTCGGCCGCGATGTCGAGCGACTTGCGCACGATCGCTTCGGCGTCAAGCGGGCCGTCGAGCAGCGCACGCGCAGCGGAAAGCGCGTAGTTGCCGCCGGAGCCGATGCCCATGACGCCGTTCTCCGGTTCCAGCACGTCGCCGGTGCCGGTGAGCACCAGCGAGACTTGGGAGTCGGCGACGATCATCATCGCTTCGAGGCGACGCAGATAACGGTCGGTGCGCCAGTCCTTGGCGAGCTCCACCGCGGCGCGGGTGAGCTGACCGGGATATTGCTCGAGCTTCGATTCCAGCCGTTCGAACAGCGTGAAGGCGTCGGCGGTGGCGCCGGCGAAGCCGCCAATCACGTCGCCCTTGCCGAGCCTGCGCACTTTCTTGGCATTGGCCTTGACGATGGTCTGGCCGATGGAGACCTGGCCGTCGCCGCCGATCACCACGCTGCCGCCTTTGCGGACGGTGAGGATGGTGGTGCCGTGCCAGAGGTCGGGCGGGGAATTCATTCGGGTATCTTGCTTTGCCGGGCAAACATGTAAGGAGAGGCCGTCGGCATTGCAAATGGCCGGAAATTGCGCGGGCGCCCGGTTATTTCACCAGGCCGCGCCGGCGTAGCTCCGCCAGCATGACGTCGGCGACTAACCCGCTGCCAAAGATCCCGTAGTGACCGGAGCAACTGGCCGGCACGGCATAAAGGTCGCAATAGCTGCGGCGGCCGAGCTTCGCCAAAAGTGCCGACGCCGGATCGAATACCTCGACATGCCGGGCCGCCAGCTGGGCAACTAGCGGCTGATAATCCGGCTCGCCATATTTAGCCCACGCGCGAAAGCTGCTGGCGCCTGGCAACATCACAACCAGCCCGCGCTTTCCGCGATGCGCGGCTTCGCGCACGAAGGCTTCGGCAATGGCCACTGTTAGTGCAAGCGCACCGGAAGGATGATCGGTACGATAGAAATCTGCCCACGACGGCGCACCGGTGATGCGAACGCGCAGCCGCGGCATGAGCGCCACGCGCGCCACGGTGAGCAAATAGGGAAAACGCAGCGTCACCGGACCGTCGCGCGTATCCGGCAACATATAATCGCGCGGTACGACGCTGGCCGGGTCGCGCAGCAAACGCAGGTAACCGGCTTCGTCGATGCGCGGGCGGTGAAGCCATTCGAGCCGGCCGGCGCCGTCGAGAACAAACCGGCCCTTCAGTCCGACCGGAGTTTGATTGAAGCCGATCAAGGCGCGGAACTGATTGACGTTGCGCTCTGCATCCTCGGGGAAGATGCCGAGCAATGCGACCGGCGCTTCGTCCCGTAAATTGCGCATGAAGCGGACATAGGCTTGATCGGTGCCGTAGCCGCCCACACCGTAATTGGCGAGCCAGCAGCCAATCTTGCGCGACAGCTGCTCGACCCAGCCGTCCGCGAGCGGGACGTCGTCTCCCCACACGAAGGAATCGCCGTAGATCGACGCGCAGGGGCTGGCTTGCGGAAAATCCGCATTCTGCTTGGCGCCCAACCCGTTGCGCGGCGGCGAGACCGCCTCGCGCGCCGAAGGCCAGCCGAGCTCATCGTCCCAATGTCCGGCAGCTTTGACCCACTGCTCATGCGCCGCGCTCAGGTTCGGGTCCCAAAGCAGGAAATGTGCGCTCGACCCGATTACAAAATGGAGAAAGACGGAGCTGGCGCCCTCCATCAGCGCCAGCAATAGGACGATCGCGCTCAGCCACAGTGAGGCCCGCCGGACAAGCGATGTCTTAGGCCGCATGGGCTTCAACCAAATCTCCCGCCTGGGATGGCGCGCGGCGCCGGCCGCTGATAAAAGGCGCGCGAATTCAGATCACATGAGGCGCTTTCATGCGCACCGGCAGCGTCAAGCGCAAGACCAAGGAAACCGACGTCGAGGTCGCGGTCGATCTCGACGGGCAGGGCCGCGCGCAGGTGGCGACCGGCATCGGCTTCCTCGACCACATGCTCGACCTGTTGGCGCGGCACTCGCGCATCGACATCACGGTCAAGGCCAAGGGCGACCTGCATATCGACCAGCATCACACCACCGAGGATGTCGGCATCGCGCTCGGCCAGGCGGTGAAGCAGGCGCTCGGCGACTTAAAGGGCATCACGCGCTACGCCGATGTCCATGTGCCGATGGACGAGGCCTTAACCCGCGTGGCGATCGACATATCGGGGCGGCCGTTTCTGGTGTTCAAGGCAGAATTCGTGCGCGACAAGGTCGGCACCTTCGACACTGAATTGGTGCAGGAATGGTTCCAAGCCTTCGCCATGAATTCGGGCATCACCCTGCACGCCGAGTGCCTGTATGGAACCAACGATCACCATATTGCCGAGTCATGCTTTAAGGCGCTGGCGCGGGCGCTGCGTGCGGCGGCTGCGATCGACCTGCGCGCCAAAGATGAAGTGCCGTCCACCAAGGGCTCGCTCGGGTCTTGAGAATGTCATCGCCGGGCTTGACCCGGCGATCCCGATCAGGAGCGCAGTGCGCGTCTAAGCGAGATGGCCGGGACAAGCCCGGCCATGACGAGTTCGAGGTTTAGTTATGTCCACCTACACCGTTCACGCACCGCCGCCGCGCCCGGGCGAAAGCGCCGCCGATCCCGCGCGCTTCAAGTTCGTGCGTGACGGATTTTATTTCTGGGGCTTCCTGCTGGCGCCGCTCTGGCTGCTCGTGCATCGGCTGTGGCTGGCATTATTGGGCTATCTCGTGCTGACCGGCGCGATCGGCGCCGCCCTCTACGCGCTCGGAATATCCGGCAGCGTCGGATGGGCGGTCGGTTTGTTGATCACGCTCCTGGTTGGCTTCGAGGCGGCGACGCTGTGGCGCTGGACGCTGACCCGGCGCGGCTGGACCATGCTCGGTTTCACCGTCGGCGACGATCTGGAAACGGCCGAGCAACGGTTCTTTGCCGCCTGGGCTCAGCGCCGGCCAGCGGCGCCACCGCCGGCCACGGCTGCGCCATCGGCGCACATGTCGCCCGATGTGATCGGTCTGTTCCCCGAGCCGGGGGCCACGCGATGAGCGTCGCCATCGTCGATTATGGGTCGGGCAATTTGCATTCGGCGGCCAAGGCGTTCGAGCGCGCGGCGCGCGAGAGCCGGCATGAGCAACCGATCGTCGTCACCAGCGATCCCGACGCGGTGGCGCGCGCCGACCGAGTGGTGCTGCCCGGCGTCGGCGCCTTTGCCGACTGCCGGCGCGGGCTCGACGAGATTCCCGGCATGATCGATGCATTGAACGAGAATGTACGCGGGCAGGGGAGGCCGTTTTTCGGCATCTGTGTCGGCATGCAGTTGATGGCGGAGCGCGGGCGCGAATATCAGGTGACGCCTGGCCTCGGCTGGATCGCCGGCGAGGTCGACCGCATCGCGCCGTCCGATCCGAGCCTGAAAATCCCGCACATGGGTTGGAACACGATCAACATGCTGCAGCCGCACCCGTTGCTGGAGGATCTTCCGCTCGGGCCCGACGGGCTGCATGCCTATTTCGTGCACTCCTACGAGCTGAAACCGGCGCAGCGCGGCGACTTGGTGGGAGAGGCCGATTACGGCGGCCCGCTCACGGCGATCGTTGGGCGCGACAACATGGTCGGCACCCAGTTTCACCCGGAGAAGAGCCAGCGGCTGGGGCTGCGGCTGATCGCGAATTTCTTGAAGTGGGCGCCGTGATGACACTTGCCGGCGCAGACGCATTTTTCCCTCCCCCCGCGAGCGCTTTCGAGCAGTGGGGAGGGTCGACGCACGAAGTGCGTCGGCGTGGGGGGATTTTTTCTTCCAAACCGCCCCCCACCCCCAACCCCTCCCCACCACTCCGCTTCGCTACGTGGGGGGAGGGGAGGTGATCCTCTTCCCCGCCATCGACCTGAAGGACGGACTGTGCGTGCGCCTGCAGCAGGGCGATATGGCGCGCGCCACCATCTTTCATCGCGATCCGGCGGCGCAGGCGCGTGCCTTCGAGATGCAAGGCTTCGAATATCTGCACATCGTCGATCTCGACGGCGCTTTCGCCGGCAAGCCGGTGAATGCCGGCGCGGTCGACCGCATTTTGGAGACCGTGGGGCTGCCGGTGCAGCTCGGCGGCGGCGTGCGCGACACCGCGACGGTGGAGGCTTGGCTCGAGAAGGGCGTCACCCGCGTGATCATCGGCACCGCGGCGGTGCGCGACCAGCCCTTCGTCAAGCAGGCGGCGCGCGATTATCCCGGACGCGTCGCGGTCGGGCTCGATGCGCGCGACGGCAAGGTCGCGGTTAAGGGCTGGGCGGAGACTTCCGAACTCTCCGCGCTGGAAATCGCCAAGCGCTTCGAGGACGTCGGCGTCGCCGCCATCATCTACACCGACATCGCCCGCGACGGCATGCTGCAGGGGCTCAATCTCGACGCCACTATCGCGCTCGCCGAGGCCATTTCAATTCCGGTGATCGCCTCTGGCGGGCTCGCCTCGCTCGACGACATCAAGGCGCTCTTGGAGCCGCGCGCGGCCAAACTGGAAGGCGCCATCGCCGGCCGCGCGCTCTACGACGGGCGGCTCGATGCGGCCGAGGCGCTGAAGCTGATCCGCACGGCCAGGGCGTGAGCCATGTTCAAAGTCCGCGTCATTCCCTGCCTCGACGTGAAGGATGGCCGCGTGGTCAAAGGCGTCAACTTCATCAACCTGCGCGACGCCGGCGATCCGGTGGCGGCGTCGATCGCCTATGACGCGGCCGGCGCCGACGAGCTCTGCTTCCTCGACATCACCGCGAGCCACGAGAACCGCGACATCATCTACGACGTGGTGACGCGCACGGCGGAAGCCTGCTTCATGCCGCTCACCGTCGGCGGCGGCGTGCGCACGGTCGACGACATCCGCAAGCTCTTGTCCTGCGGCGCCGACAAGGTCTCCATCAATACCGCGGCGGTGGCGCGCCGCCAATTCGTTAAGGAGGCGGCGGAGAAATTCGGCGATCAATGCATCGTCGTCGCCATCGACGCCAAGAAAGTGTCGAAGAAGGGCGAGCCGCCGCGGTGGGAAATCTTCACCCATGGCGGGCGCCATCCGACCGGCATCGACGCGGTCGACTACGCGAAAGAGGTGGTGGCGCTCGGCGCCGGCGAGATCCTGCTCACTTCCATGGACCGCGACGGCACGCGGGCCGGCTATGACATCCCGCTCACCCGCGCCATCGCCGACGCCATCACCGTGCCGGTGATCGCCTCGGGTGGCGTCGGCACGCTCGAGCATCTTGTCGAAGGCATCCGCGATGGTCATGCCACTGCGGTGCTGGCGGCCTCGATCTTCCATTTCGGCGAGCACTCGGTGCGCGAGGCCAAGGAGTACATGGCGCGCGCGGGCCTGCCGATGCGGCTGGACGCGTGAGCTTTTTCTCTGTCATTCCGGGGCGCCGCCGTCAGGCGGCGAACCCGGAATCCAGACAGCGACATTTTTGGTGCATCTGGATTCCGGGCCCGCCGCTTCGCGGCGTCCCGGAATGACTAGTGGGTGCGGAGGTGATAAAGCACGCCCCATGAGCCAGTTCACCCTCAGCGATCTGGAAAAGCGGGTGCATGCGCGCGCCAAGGCGAGCGCGACCGAATCCTACACCCGCGCGTTGCTGGACAAGGGCGTCGCCCACTGCGCCAAGAAGCTGGGCGAAGAAGCCATCGAAACCGCCATGGCTGCCGTGCAAGAGGACAAAGGCCGCGTAATCGCGGAATCGGCCGACCTGCTCTATCATTTGCTCGTGGTACTTGAGTCGCGGGGGGTAACGCTTGCCGAGGTCGAGGCCGAACTGGAAAAACGCACGGCGCAGTCCGGTCATCAGGAGAAGGCCTCGCGCGGCTAACGTGAACGCTTGATGGAACAGCGCACCGAAGACACGCTCTCGCCCTATCGCGCCTATTCGCGCGCCGAATGGGCGGCGCTGCGCGAGGACGCGCCGATGACGCTGACCTCGGACGAGGTCACGCGCCTGCGCTCGCTGCACGACCGGCTCGACATCAGCGAGGTCGAGGAGATTTATCTGCCGCTGTCGCGGCTGCTCTCGCTCTACGTCACGGCGACGCAGCGGCTGTTCCGCGCCCAGCAGCGTTTCCTCGGCACCGAGGACGCCAAGATGCCCTACATCATCGGCGTCGCCGGCTCGGTGGCGGTCGGCAAATCGACCACCGCGCGCGTGCTGCAGGCGCTGCTCGCGCGCTGGCCGAACGTGCCGAAGGTCGACCTCATCACCACCGACGGCTTCCTCTATCCCAACGCGGTCCTCGAGCGCGAAGGTCTGATGGAGAAGAAGGGCTTCCCGGAAAGCTACGACCTGCCGACGCTGCTGCGCTTCCTCTCCGACGTGAAGGCCGGGCGGCGGCCGGTGCGCGCGCCGGTCTATTCGCATTTGATCTATGACGTGATGCCCAACCAATGGGTGGAGGTGGATCGCCCCGAACTGTTGATCGTGGAAGGGCTGAACGTGCTGCAGACCGGGCGGCTGCCGAAGGACGGCAAGGCGATCCCGTTCGTCTCCGATTTCTTCGATTTCTCGGTCTATCTCGATGCCGACGACGACGTGCTCAAGACCTGGTATGTCGACCGTTTCTTGACGTTGCGCGGCACCGCCTTCCGCGATCCGAAATCATATTTCCATCGCTATTCGCGGCTCAGCGACGAGGAAGCGGTGGCGACCGCCTCGTCGATCTGGGAGCGCATCAATCTGGTCAATCTGCACGAGAACATTCTGCCGACGCGCCAGCGCGCCGACCTGATCCTGAAGAAGAGCGAAAGCCACCAGGTCGAGGAAGTCTCACTCAGGAAGTTGTGAGCCATTCAACGCGCGGCCATGCGCGTCGAGGGCCAATGCCTCTGGTCAAGCATATCGCAGCATTCGCAGGCGCCAACGCGCAGCTTGTCGGCGTCGAGAACGCTGATCTTGCCGCGGCGGTAGTCGATCAAGCCCTGGGAATGCAGCCCCTGCGCCATCAGCGTGACGGTGGTGCGGCGGATGCCGAGCAAGGACGCGATCTGCTCCTGCGTCGCGTGCAGCATCTTTGTTTCCATTCGCTGGCAGCACTGGAACAGCCAGCGGCACAAGCGCCGCTCGGCGGAATGAACGGTGTTGCAGGCGGCGATCTGCTGCGCCTGCCCGAGCAGCCAATCGCGGCATACACAGATCATGCGCTTGATTTCGTCATGCCGTTCGGCGGCGGCGAGAAGCTGCGCGGTGGCGATTTTGACAAATCTGCCGCCGATCAGCGCCTGCCCGGCCGTTGCCCGATCCGCGCTGTCGAACTCGAACGAAGGCGCCGCCGCGCCCTGCCGGGCGATATTGCCGACCTCGATCGATTCACCGCTTTTCAGCGGAAGCAGAATAGAAATCATTCCGCTCACGGGAAAATACGTTTGCTCCGAGCGCGCCGTGGGATCCCAGAGCATCGCCCCTGCATCGATGATGAGTTCACTCAGGTGAGGTTTGAGCAGCGCGAAAGCCGATGGCGATAACGCTGTAAGGCAAGCGTTGGACGCGAACTTGGCGAAGGTTCTGGTTTGAATCTCCCGTTCAACGATGCTCATGCGAGGCTGCTAACTTCGCGGTCGGCGGCGTAACGATCGCCATGATCGGACCAGCCTCGGCCAGCGTCTGCTTCAAACTCTACAATGTGGTATGGCGATTGTCGAATGCATCGAAAACGTGTGTCCGTTCACGACGACTAAACGCCCGCGCAGCGCGGGAAACAAATAAATTCGACATATGGCTCACTCAGCGACGCGGACGCGCCTGCGCACCGTCAGGTGGAGGAAGCCTTGCGCGAGAGCGAGCGCAAATTGCGCGCGCTGCAGGGCGGTCAGGCAGGCGATTCAAAACCGGAATGACAGCAAGAAACCCTGCCGCGTGAGTCCTACGCCGCCCAGCGGCTCAAGTCGAAATGCTCGATATAGCGCTCGCTGATCGCCGACACCGGCAGCACGATCAGCACGTCGGTGGTGCCGAACTCGTGGTCGATGACGGCGCCGTCACCGATATAGGCGCCGAGCCGCAGATAGCCCTTGATCAGCGGCGGCAGGCCGCGCAGCGCTGCCTTCGGGTCGATCGCCTCCTTCGACATGCGGTTCATCTCGATATAGCGCTCGGGCAGCGCGCGGGCGCGCCAGGGTTCCGGCGCCCGCGCATAGTGGTGCAGGAACGACAATGACAGCGCGATCTGCTTAGGCTCGGTGCCGTCGAGGCTGGCGCAGCCGATCATCACGTCGAGGCGGCTCTGCAGCACGTAGGACCAGATGCCGTGCCACAAGAGCTCGACCGTGCGCTTGTTGCGATAAGGCGCCAGCACGCAGGAGCGCCCGAGCTCAAGGAATTGCAGATTGGCGTGGCGCGCGATCAGCGCGCCGATGTCGAATTCGCCCGCGCTGTAGAAGCCGCCATGATCCTCGGCCACCGACTGCCGCAGCAGCCGGTAGGTGCCGACCACCGCCGGCCGGTTGGCGGCCTGGCTGTCTTGGGCGTCGTGGTCGAGCACCAGCAGGTGATCGCAATGGGCATCGTAGGAGTCGATATCGCGGCGCGCCAGCAGGCGGGCGGGATTCGGGATGGCCGAACCCTCCCGATAGAAAACGCGGTAACGCAGCTTCTGCGCCTGCCGCACTTCCTGCGCCGTCTGCGCCAGGCGTACCTCCAATGAGCCGAGGCGGCCGAGCGACGGCATGGGAAGATGACTGCGCGCCATCCAGGCCTGCAAACCGCCATAGGCTTGCAAGGCCGACAGCAGATTGGGCCTGCCAGCGGGCGCCGGCCGGAACCGGTCCAACAGGCTGCGAGACGGATTGAAGGTGGCACGGGCCATGGGGGATTCGGGTCCTTTTCAGCGCGAAACGGCGCGAATTGCCGGAATCTCTTAAGCGAATCGGTATTCGGCTTGACCCCACCCCCTACAGCATGGGCCGAACACGGAATTATGACAGTGTGCGGGAACGCCCGTCAGGCCGCAAGCAGGTTCGAAACCGTGCGGTGGATAGTTTCCAGCAAACGCTCGCGGTCGAGCGGCTTGACCAGCAGGCCGTCCATGCCGGCGGCAAGACAGGCGTCGCGGTCTTCCGCCTGCGCATTGGCGGTGAGCGCCAGCATGGGCGTGCGCGCGCAGGCGGCCGCAGCCTCAGCCGCGCGAATTCGACGGGCCGCCTCCAAGCCGTCCATGCCCGGCATCTGCACGTCCATTAGCACCAGGTCGTAGGGGCTCCCGGCCGCGCGCGCGGCACGCCAAGATTCGATCGCCGCCTTGCCATTGCCGACGATGGTCGGCCGATGGCCGAGCCGGCTGAGCAGCGCCCGTGCAAGCAGCGCATTGATCTCGTTGTCCTCGGCGACCAAGATCGATAGGCCCCCGCCGCTCACGCGCTCGGGTGGCGCGGCGTTTTCGCGTGAGGTTTCGGCGGGCGCATGCTCGAACGGCGCTTCGGGCGAAAGCCGCGCGGCAAGCGAAGCGGTGCGCACCGGCTTGACCAGATAGCCGGTGAAGCCGGCTTCTTTGAGCGCAGGCAACTCGTGGCGCTCGCCCGGCGTGATCAAGACGATGCGCTTCGGCGCCTCGCGCAGCGCCGAGATGTCGAGCACAGCCGACGTCGCGGCGCGATCGACCAGCGCGGCGTCCCAGCGCCGCTTCGCCAGCAGGTGAGCCGCGTTGCCGGCGTCGGTCACCGTGCAGATGCCGGCGCCCCAACTTTTGATGCGACGGGCGAGCAGTGAGGCCTCGATGTCCGTCGTGGCGACGATGAGCAGCGCGCTGCCGCTGAGATCGGGCGGCACAAATTCGGCGGCGTCCTGGTCCGACTCCGGCTGCAGCGGCACGCTGAAGCTGAAAGTCGAGCCTTGACCCGGTTCGCTCGCAACCTGCATGCGGCCGTTCATGCGCTCGACGATGCGCTTGGAGATGGCCAGCCCGAGGCCGGTGCCGCCGAACTTGCGGGTCGACGAACCATCGGCCTGCTCGAAGTCGAAGAAGATACGCTTCTGATCCTCCGGCTTGAGACCGATGCCGGTGTCGCGCACCAGAAAGCGGATCGCGCTCGCCTCGTCCGGCTCGACGATGACGGCGACGCCGCCTCGCTCGGTGAACTTGATGGCGTTGCCGGCGAGGTTGAGCAGAACCTGGCGCAGACGCGCGCCATCGCCCACGATGCTCGCCGGCAGGCGCTCATCGACGAAGCAGGCGATCTCGATGCCTTTGGTCTGCGCGCGCGGCGCCAGCAGTTCGACCACACCCTCGACCAGATCGGCGATCCGGAACGGCCGCGCTTCCAGCTCGAGCTTGCCGGCTTCGATCTTGGAGAAATCGAGGATCTCCTCAATCAGCGACAACAGCGTTTCGCCGGAGGTCTTGGCCGCCTTCGCGTAAGTCGTCTGCTCGGGCGTCAGTGAAGTGTCGAGCAGCAGATCGGTCATACCCAGAATGCCGTTGAGCGGCGTGCGGATCTCGTGGCTCACCATGGCGAGGAAACGCGACTTGGCGCGGTTGGCCGCTTGCGCCTGATCGCGCGCCTGCTCGAGCGCGCGCATTTCGGTTTCGTGCAGTTCCCAATTGCGATCGGACAATTCCTCGACGCGCGCCTCCAGCGTGTGCGCCTTTTCGTTAGCGGCGCGCCGGCGCATCAGCAACCAGGCGATGACGGCGCAGGCGGCAGCGAACAACGCGCCGACGCCGCTGGCGTAGGCGTAGGGATTGTAGGTCGCGCGCTGCATCTCAATGCCCGTCTTGAATCCGAGCCAGGCAGAGACGATGCACAACGTGGTCACCACCGCGCGGCCGAATAGCACGAGGGCGGCCTTGTTGCGGGAGGCGGCCGTTGCGGTGGGGGCAGACTTCGATCGCATCGATTGCACCAATGCCTTTTATCGCCATTTGGCGCCGGGAATCTTGCGATTCTATTCTCCGCGCCGGTATCGGCCTCGGCGCGCGCAAATGTAGTTAAGGGTTAATTAAGCATGCGGTATTGGGATGGCGAAGCGGACGAATGACGCCGCGTTTCGACTCACGCCGCCCTGCGCACCTCGTCGGCGAGCGCGCGATAGGACAGCGCTTCGGCCAAATGCACGCGGGCGACTTTCTCGGCGCCGTCGAGATCGGCCAGCGTGCGCGCCACGCGCAATACGCGGTGATAGCCGCGCGCGGAAAGCTGCATCGCATCGGCGGCATCGCGCAGCAACGCCATTCCGCTGCCGTCGGCGCGCGCGACCTGCTCCAGCGCCGGGCCGCTCGCCTGCGCATTGGTGCGCACGCCGGCAAGGCCGAGCTCGGCATAGCGCTCGGCCTGGATGTCGCGGGCGCGCGCAACGCGCGCGGCGACCTCGCGCGAGCCCTCCGATGGCGGCGGCAGGATCAGGTCGGCCGCGGTCACCGCCGGCACCTCGATATGCAGATCGATGCGGTCGAGCAGCGGCCCGGACAGCCGCGCCTGATATTCGGCGGCGCAACGCGCGTTGGGCCCGCGCCGGCAGGCAAAGCCCGGATCATTGGCGCGGCCGCAGCGGCAGGGATTCATCGCCGCCACCAGCATGAAGCGCGCGGGATAGGTGACGCGGTGATTGGCGCGCGCGATGGCGACCTCGCCGGCTTCCAGCGGCTGGCGCAGCGAGTCGAGCGCCTGCGCGCTGAACTCCGGCAACTCGTCGAGGAACAGCACGCCGTGATGCGCAAGCGAAATCTCGCCCGGCTTGGCGCGCAAGCCGCCGCCGACCAACGCCGGCATGGAAGCGGAATGGTGCGGTGAACGGAACGGGCGCCGATTGGTCAGCGCACCGCCTTCGATCTCGCCGGCGACCGAGGCGATCATCGACACTTCGAGTAATTCGGCCGGCGCGAGCGGCGGCAGGATCGAGGGCAGCCGCGCCGCCAGCATCGACTTGCCGGCGCCGGGCGGGCCGATCATCAGCAGGTTATGCCCGCCGGCGGCGGCCACTTCGAGCGCGCGCTTGGCGCTCTCCTGGCCCTTGATGTCGGCGAGGTCGAGCGGCAATTCCGCGAGCTCGCGGATCTTCGGCTGCGGGCGGCTCAACACCTGCGTGCCCTTGAAATGATTGGCGAGCTGAATGAGCGAGCGCGCGGCGATGATGTCGATCTCGGGGCTCGCCCAGGCCGCTTCCGGGCCGCAAGTGTCCGGGCAGATCAGCCCTTCGCCGCGGGCATTGGCGCCGATCGCCGCCGGCAGAACGCCGGCGACCGCGGCAAGCGAGCCGTCGAGCCCCAGCTCGCCCAGCACCGTGAAGCCGGCCGTCGCGTCCGGCGGGATGGCGCCGATCGCCGCCATCAGACCGAGCGCGATTGGCAGATCGTAATGGCTGCCTTCCTTGGGGACGTCGGCAGGCGCGAGATTGACAGTGATGCGGCGCGCGGGCAGGGCGAGGCCGGAAGCGATCATGGCGGCGCGCACGCGCTCCTTGGCTTCCGAGACCGCCTTGTCGGGCAGGCCGACGATGTTGAAGGCGGGCAGGCCGGGCGCCACCTGCACCTGCACGTCGACGGCGCGGGCCTCGATGCCCTCGAAGGCGACCGTTGCGACGCGCTGGACCATAAGTGTCCCCTAACCCGCTAGCCCTGAGAGTAGCGGAAGCTCGCTGCACGGGCAAGAACATTTAGGGAACGATCGCGGAGGGCCGCCCGCTATTTGCTATCGCCTGCAAAGCCGCCGATCATCGGCGCGGGGCGAGCCAAATGGGAGCGTGCAATGGGCTGCAAGCGGAACGGTTTTGCCTTCCTCACGGTCGCCGCGCTGGCAGCGGTCTTGGCCGCGCCGGCTGGGGCGCAAGAGGTCAAGTCCTGGAAGCACGGGGTGATCGAGCCCAAGGGCGACGCCGGTTTCCAATGGATGGTCGGCGCGCACGACTTCGCCGCCAAGCACGGGCTCAAGCTCGAGATCATCAGCATGAAAAACGGCGCGATGGCCCACAAGGCGTTGTTGTCGGGCGCGGTCGACAGCGTCGAATCGAGCCCCGGCGCCACCATTCTCGCCGGCTCGCGTGGCGCCGACGTCAAGATCATCGGCTGCGACTGGCCGGGCGTGCCCCATGGGTTGATGGTGCGCGAGGGCATCGACAAAGTCGCCGACCTGAAGGGCAAGATGGTGGCGGTGGCCGCCCCCGGCTCGCTGCCCAATCTCTTGTTCAAGGCGATGCTGGAGAAGGACCACGTCCCCGCGAACGAAGTGCGCGTCGCCAATCTCGGCGGCGATCTCGATCGCTTCAAGGCAGTCGTCGCCGGCGTCGCCGATGCCGGCATCGTGGCGGCCGAGTTCATGGCGATCGCGCCGAAGAACATCCACATGCTGGTGCGCGGGCGCGATGTGCTGCCGAATTATGTGCGGCTGTGCATCTCCATGACCGGCAAGACGATCGCTTCGCGGCGCGAGGATGCGATCAATTTCGTGGCGGCGCAGATCGATGCGTTGCACTACGCGGTCGGCCACCGCGACGACACCATCGCGCTGACGCGCGCGAAAATTCACGCCAAGCCGGACGATCCGCGCCCGGCCTTCGCCTATGACGACACGCTCAAGCATGCGGCGATCGACCCCGACGTCACTTTGCCGCTCGACAAGCTGAAATGGATGGAAGACGAGCTGGTCAAGGCCGGCAACCTGAAGACGCCGGTCGATCTCGCCAAGATCACCGCGCCGGATATTCGCGAAGCGGCGGTCAAGCGCGCGGAGAAGTAATCGCCGGCCCGGTGATGACGGCGCTCACACCTTCACCGACGCCATGATGCCAGCGGGGAAAATCTCCTCCGGCCGGGCCAGCCGGTGGGCGATGCCCTGCTCGTAAGCGTAGCGCAGGAAAAGCTCCAGCGTCGGCCGGTTGGCCTCGATGCCGTAGGGAAACAAATCGCCGAACATCGCCTGCATGCGCCTTGCGTAGTTGGCAAGCCACGGCAGCGGATAGCGCGACACCGCGGGATCGAGCAGGCGCTCCAGGCTGCGGCGTTTCGACTCCTCGAATGCGTTGTAGAGGTTGCGCGCGACCCACGGATTGTCGGCAAGGATCGCCTTGCGTAGCGCGATCACGTGCATGATCGGATAGACGCGGGTCTCGTGGTAATAACGCTGCTCCATCGCTTCGTATTCGGGAAACAGCCGCACCACGTCGGGATGCTGTTGGCGGAACGAATTGGGCGGCCGCGCGATGATCACGCAGTCGAGCTCGCCCGAGGCGATCATCTCGCTCAGCGTCTTGTCGGGCGCGCCGGTCAGGCGCACGCCCTTGGGCAGCGAAAGCTCGACCTTCTCGATGCGGCCCGCCTCGTTGGTGCCGGCCTGCACCCAGTCGATATCGGACAGCGCGACGCCGGCCTCGTGCGCGAGCCAGCCGCGCATATAGACCGCGGCGGTGTGCGCCCATTCCGGCACGCCGACGCGCTTGCCGCGCAAATCCTGCGGCGTCTTGATGCCCTTGTGACGGTTCACATAGAACGACGAAAAGCGGAACAGCCGCGAGGCGTAGACCGGCAGGCCGATGATATCGGAATTCTCCCGCGTCACCTGGGCGGTGAACTTGGCGAAGGACAATTCGGAGACGTCCCACTCGCGATTGAAGGTGAAGCGCGAGAAGATTTCGTGATGGCCGAGCGTGAGCCAGGTGTGGTCGATGCCTTCCGCGCGCACGAGGCCGAGCCGGAAATCGCGGAAGTGATCGTAATCTGTAGTGGCGATGGTGAGTTTGAGGCTCATGGCGAATCTCAATGTTAGATGACGCCGGCGACCGAGGCGACGCCGGCGGCGATGGCGATAAGGCATACGATATCGGCGATGCCGAAATGCAGCAGCCATTTCGGCGGCTCGCGCGTGCGCGGCGCAAAGCGGATGAGTCCGAGTGCGCCGAGCGCAATCCAGCCGATCATCGCCGTCACCGCGCCGGCGGCGGCTTCCGGATTCCAGGGCAGCAGGTAAAACACAACGAACGTGCCGACCAGGCAGTGCAGAAAGAAAATGATGAGCGCGAGCAAGCTTTTCCAGACAAATGCGCGGGTGATGCGCGGATCGGTGAAAATCTGCACGCACGCGGAAAAGAGCACTGCAATGACAATCGCCAGCTTGACAATGGCCATGGTAGCCCCGCGCAAGCCTATTTCCGCATCGCCTCGATCTTGTCCCAGATCAGCGCCGCGATGTCGGGGCCGCCCACGCTTTTCACCGCGCGGATGCCGGTCGGCGAGGTGACATTGATTTCGGTGATGTAGTCGCCGATCACGTCGATGCCGACAAACAACAGGCCGCGTTCGCGCAAAGCGGGACCGAGCGTCGCGCAGATTTCGCGCTCGCGCGGCGTCAAATCGGTTGCCGCCGGCGAGCCGCCGCGCACCATGTTGGAGCGCAAGTCGTCGGCTGCCGGAATGCGGTTGACCGCGCCGGCATATTCGCCGTCGACCAGGATGATGCGCTTGTCGCCTTCCTTGAAGGCGGGCAGGAACTTCTGCACCACCCATTGCTCGCGGAAGGTGTTGGCGAACATGTCGTAGAGCGAGCCGAAATTGAGGTCGTCGCGGGTGACGCGGAACACCGCGCCGCCGCCGAACCCGTAGAGCGGCTTCATCACGATGTCGCCGTGCGCGGCGCGAAACGCTTTGATCTCGGCAAGGTCGCGCGTGATCAAGGTCGGCGGCATCAGTTCGGGAAATTCGGTAACGAAGATTTTTTCCGGCGCGTTGCGCACATGCGCCGGGTCGTTGATCACCAGCGTCTTCGGATGGAGGCGCTCGAGAAGGTGCGTGGTGGTCACATAAGCGAGGTCGAAGGGCGGGTCCTGGCGGAGCAGCACGACGTCGAATTCGGTCAGCTCCGCGCGCTGCGACCCCGACAAGCTGAAATGGTCGCCGAGAACGTCGCGCACCTGAAGGCTTTGCACAGTGGCGAAGACATGGTTATCGACGAGCGCCAGCCGCTCGGGCGTGTAATAGGCGAGCCGGTGGCCGCGTCTTTGCGCCTCCAGCAGCAAGGCGAAGGTTGAATCGCCCTTGATATTGATCCGCTCGATCGGGTCCATTTGCACCGCGACATTCAGGCTCATGACGACCTTTCTGGATCGCTGACCGGTCCTGCGCAGCGGGCCACGCTTAAGCGTTAGGGCGCGAAAACCGATAAGGCAAACAAAGCGTTAATATTTTACCGCCACTATGGCGCGGCGCCGATTGCTCCGTTTGGGCGGGGACCTGCCGTGAGATTGCCGAAGCTTTCGATTGCCGCCAAGCTCTATGTGATTTTCGCATTAATGGCCATCACGACGCTGGCGCTGGCGGCGGTTGCCGTGCTCAACGCCCGCAGTCACGTCGCGCTCACCAATGAATTTGAATCGGCCAATTCCGGGACCTGGAATGTCGAGCGCTTCAGCGCGCTGATCTATGCGGTGGAAGCCGCCGCACGCGGCGTCGCCATGCAGCCGGACCGCAAGTCCGCCGGTCCCTATCTCGCCGACCTCAGCAAGGCCAATGACGAGATTGACCGCGTGTTTACCGACTGGAGCCGCAGTATACGTCCCGAGGACGAGAAACATTTCAATCAATTCTCGATCCGCCTGTCGGCATTCCAGAACTTCGCGCCCGAGCTTGCGCGGATCGCGCAGGAATCGGGGCCGCAGGCCGCGCGCGATTGGGCGGAGAAGAGCTTTCCCACCGAAGCGCATGATGCGCTTACCCACGACCTTGACGCCTTGCGGCAGCATTACGCCGAGGGCGCACGGCGCACCTATGTACGGATCAATAGCGGCATCGCGCGGACCGCCATGCTGCTGTCGCTGCTTGGCGTGCTCGCCGTTCTGCTGGCCATCGCTGGCGCCTTGCTGATCGAGCGCGGCATCGCCAAGCCGCTGACCGACATCACGCGCGTCACCGAGGCGGTCGCCGCCGGCGACGTCGCTGTCTCGGTGCCGTTCAGCGACCGCGGCGACGAGATCGGCGGCCTGGCGCGCTCCATCAGTGTTTTCCAGCACGCCATGCAGCATATCAAGGACCTCAGCCGGACGGTCGCCGAGGACGCCGAGACGCAGAAGCACAACCGCACGCGCATGTCTGACGAGATTGCCAGCTTTTCCGCCGAGGTGGAGGCGACGCTCTCCGAGCTCGGCCGCATATCCGACCAGATGCTGGCGGCTTCGACCCAACTCGCCGCCGCCGCCGACGGCGCCTCGGACAAGACCGAGCGGGCGGTGGCGGCTTCCTCGGAAGCCTCGGCCAATGTGCGCGATATCGCATCGGCCGCCGACGAGTTGTCGGCTTCGGTCAATGAAATCGACCGCCAGGTGGCGCAGTCCAATTCCATCGCCGTCAAGGCGGTGAGCGAGGCCGAACGCACCAATGTTGCGGTCAAGGAGCTGGACGAGGCGGCCGCGCGCATCGGCGATGTGATCAAGCTGATCACCGACATTGCCGAGCAAACCAATCTTTTGGCGCTCAACGCCACCATCGAGGCGGCGCGCGCGGGCGAGGCCGGCCGTGGCTTTGCCGTGGTCGCCGGCGAGGTGAAGGCGCTCGCCGGTCAGACCGGGCGCGCCACCGAGGAAATCGCCGCCCAGATCGCCGGCATGCAGCGCGCCACCCTGCGATCGATCGAAGCAATCACCGCCATCGAGCACACCATTCGCGAGATCGGCGACATCAGCGGCGCGATCGCCGCCGCCGTCACCCAGCAAGGCGCGGCCACGCAGGAAATCGCGCGCAGCGTCGAAATCGCCGCCAAGCGCACCGGCGAGACCGCCGACGAAGTCGGCCAGGTTGGCGCGGCGACCGCCGATACGCGCTCAAGCGCCGCCGCGGTGAAGGCGGTGGCCGACGATCTCGGCAGCGTCGCCGGCCGCATCCGCAGCCAGGTCGATCAGTTCTTCGAGCGGCTGAGCGCGTAGTTGGATCGTCTCCCCCGGAAAGGCGGGGGCGCGTAGTCATATATCCGTTCCTACGAATTCGGCACAGTTGATGTCGGCTTCGCCCCGAAAAGCAACCGAGTTGCCGCGTCACCGCGAAATGTCGCGAAGGCCCATAAGCAGACTTGTGGAGCGCAGCAAAACGGATCGTTATTCAATCAAGTCGTCGGCTTGGGCGAGTACTAAGGGAGGCACTGTAAGGCCGAGTGCTTTGGCGGTTTTGAGGTTGACGATCAGCTCGAATTTGACGGCCTGCTCGACTGGCAGGTCGCTGGGCTTTGTGCCCTTTAGAATTCTGTCCACCATGACCGCGGCGCGCTGAAACTGAGCCGCGAAGCTCGATGCATAAGATGCAAGTCCGCCAGCTTCGACATACCATCTTGCGTAATATACCGCCGGTAGGCGGTGCGTAGCGGCAAGTCCGACAAGTCGTGTTTTGTTTTCATCGAACATGAGGTCGGGCAGGACGATTACCGCCTGGGCGCGCTCACGCGCAGCGCTTGCGAAAGCTTCATCGAGTTCGTCCGCACGCTCCACCACCTTGGCTATAAGGTCAATGCCGAGCGATCGCGCCGCTGCCTCAGTCTCCCGCAGCCCGAACGTGGCGGTCGGGGCGGGTGTTGCTAGTGCGGCAACCCGGGAAAGATCCGGAATAAGTTCTTTCAGCAGCTCTAATCTCTTGGCGCTTAGCACGGGCGTCAGGCTAGTAATGCCAGTCAGATTGCCGCCAGGGCGCGCTAAACTTTTGACCAGCTTGGCGCGGACCGGGTCGCTCATCGAACCATTTACAATGGGAATGCTTGTTGTTGCTTGCACGGCGACGCGAGCGGCCGTCACGCCCCAAGTCAAAATTGCATCAACGTGAAGTGAAACGAGCTCAGCCGCGAGCGCGGGCAGGAGTGAGTCTTTCCCATGAGAGCTGCGATACTCAAAAACGATGTTTTCCCCTTCGATCCATCCGAGATCGCGCAGTTTCTCGCGGAATGCATTGAGCACACGCTTTTCATCGAACGGCCACAACACACCGAGGCGTGGTACGATTGTCTGATCTTTCGCCGCAGCGCCAAACGGCGGTGCGAGCGCAGCGGTCAGAAGCCCTGCGATAAATTGGCGCCGTCTCATAAGCTGGCCCCGCGGCTTCGGAGAGCACCATACCCGCATAACTTGGGCTCGTTAAGAGGAAAACCTAATTTCTTCGTTGCGTCCATTTTCGACCGGGGCGCGGCCTGCATTATGTCCGGCCATGTCGGCTATGCCCATGGGCCTCTCTCGCTTCGCTCGGCAGCCCGGGACGACAGCAGACAGAACTAAGCCTCGAACGCCGCCGGAATGTGGCGCGGCAATTTGCCGGGCGCCACTAGAATCACGTCGAAACGCATGAGCCGGGTCGCCGGCTGCGGGTAAGCCGCAAGCCAGGCTTCGGCCGCGGCGACGATGCGGCGCTGTTGGCGCTCATTTACCGATTCCGCCGCCTCGTCGAGATCGGCACGCGCTTTCACCTCGACGAAGATAAGCAGATTGCGGCGCGCCGCGATCACGTCGATCTCGCCGACCGGGCTCTTCCAGCGCCGCGCCAAAATACGGTAGCCGTGGGCGATCAGCCAGGCCGCAGCGCGGCTTTCCGCCGAGATGCCGAGCTGGAAAGCGACAACTCTTTCGGGGCGCGCTTCGTGCTTTTGCCGTGCCGGCCGCGGCAGCGGCCTGGGCGCCGGCTTGCGCGCGCCGGGGCCGGCGTCATCGCGCGTCATCGGCGACATCCTTGGCAAGCGCGAGCGCGCGTTGATAGACCTCGCGGCGTGGCCGCCCGGTCGCCAGCGCCACCTCGCCGACCGCATCCTTGACCGAGACGCGGACCAGCGCCCGGCGCAGCAGCGCATCGACCTCGCCGGCGGAGGCGGCTTGTTCCTGCGGCGGCGCCACCACGATGACGATCTCGCCGCGCGTCTCGGCGCCGGCCGCATAGGTTTGCGCAAGCTCATCGAGCGGCGCGCGCCGCACCTCCTCGTGCAGCTTGGTCAGTTCGCGGCAGATCGCGGCGGCCCGCGGCCCCAGCCCGTTCGCAAGATCGGCAAGCGCGGCGGCAAGCCGCGGCCCGCTCTCGAACAGCACGAGCGTTGCGGGAATGGCGGCAAGCTCGGCAATGCGTTTTTGCCGCGCCGCCTGTTTGGGCGGCAGGAAGCCTTCAAAGAAGAAACGGTCGGTCGGCAGGCCGGCGACGCTGAGCGCGCTGAGCAGCGCCGAGGCGCCGGGATTCGCGGTGACCAAATGGCCGGCTGCTTGGGCAGCGCGCACCAGCCGATAGCCGGGATCGGAAATCAACGGCGTGCCGGCATCCGACACCAGCGCGACGGCTTGGCCTTCCGCCAGCCGGGCGAGCAGTTTCGGCCGCGCCTCGGCGGCATTGTGCTCGTGGTAGGGCGTGAGCGGTGTCGCGATGCCGTAATGCTCGACAAGCTTGCGGGTGACGCGCGTGTCCTCGCAGGCGATGAGGTCGGCGGCGGCCAGCGTCTGCAGCGCGCGCAGGCTGATGTCGCGCAGATTCCCGATCGGAGTTGCAACGAGATAGAGACCGGCGCCCAGCGGCGGAGCATCGAGCGTTGCGCCGGCGAGCTCATAGCGGCGCGACTTTCCGCCGCTGGCGGTGTTGCCATCCTTGACCATGGCAGGCACTGTAACCGGGCGCTTTGCCGGCGTCATCGGCGGCGAAATCGCGTATCTATTTCATAACCTTATCTTCCCAGCGACAATACGACTCATTAAACTCGCAAAGGGGCTAGCTTATCGTTCGTACAGCTGGGGGAGCGATCATGTGGGGATTGCCGCGGCATCAGGGTGAAGAGCCGCTGTGCAGCCGGCGCCGCCTGTGCATCGCGATGGGCGTGGTCGCCGCCGCGCTGCTCTCGGCTTGCACCACCAGCAACAATCAGTTCCTCACCCCGGCGCCCAGCAAGCCGGCCGAGCAACCGGCCGCCAATATCGGCACCGGCCAAATCCGGGTCGGCTTGATCTTGCCGCTCTCGGCGCCCGGCAATGCCGGCGTTGCCGCGCAATCGATGAAAAACGCCGCCGAATTGGCGCTCGACGAATTCAAAAATCCGAACATCCAGCTATTGGTGAAGGACGACGGCGGTACCACACAGGCTGCCGAGGCCGCCGCCAGGCAAGCGATCAGCGAAGGCGCCGAGATCATCATCGGGCCGCTGTTCGCGCAGTCGGTGCGCGCCGTCGGTCAGGTCGCGCGCCAGAGCAATATTCCGGTGATCGCCTTTTCCACCGATGCGAGCGTTGCCGCGCCGGGCGTCTATCTTTTGAGCTTCCTCCCGGAATCGGACGTCAAGCGCATCGTCGGTTTCGCGATCTCGCGCGGCAAACACTCGTTCGCGGCGCTGATGCCCGACAACGCCTATGGCAGCGTGGTGCAGGCCGCCTTCCAGCAGGAGATGGGGCGCCATCACGCCCGCGTGGTGGTGCTGGAAAAATATCCGAGCGACCCCGGTCAGATGGCCCAGAAGGTGCAGAACGTCGCGCAGGTGGCAAACCAGATCGATTCGATCTTCATCCCCGACGGCGCCGACACGGTGCCGAAGGTGGTGCAACTGCTCGCTGCCGATCATGTCAATCTCAAGCGCGTGCAATTGCTCGGCACCGGGCTGTGGGATGACCGCGCTATCTTCGCGGACCCCGCGCTTGCCGACGGCTGGTATGCCGCGCCGGAATCGACGGGCTTCCGCAATTTCTCCAATCGCTATCACGCCCGCTTCGGTCAGGATCCGGTGCGCACGGCGACGCTCGCCTACGACGCGGTGGCGCTGGTTGCGGCGCTGGTGAAGACGCAAGGGCCGCAGCGTTTCAGCCAAACGGTGCTGACCAATTCGTCGGGCTTCTCTGGCATCGACGGCATTTTCCGTTTCCGCGCCGACGGCACCAACGAGCGCGGGCTGGCGGTGCTGCGGGTGACGCCGAACGGCGGCCAAGTGATCAGCCCGGCGCCGCGCGCGTTCCGCCCGGGGACATAAGCGCGCCTTTCAATTGTTATGGCCGGGCTTGTCCCGGCCATTCCGTTTAAGATGGCACGGATGGCCTTTCTCACGCGCTCGATTGCTACGCCGCGAGATCCGCCACCACCGCATCGAGCAGCGGGAAGCCGCTTTGCGTCACGCGCAGGCGGCCGCCGTCGGTGGTCTCCACCGAGCCGTGCTCGCGTAGGAATGATATGCGCGCCGGGTCGAGCTCGCGGCCGGCGAGCGCCGTGTAGCGGGCGGGATCGATGCCTTCGGCAAGCCGCAAGCCCATCAACAGATATTCGTCCGCTTGTTCGCTCGCCGTCAGCCGCTCTTCGACGATGAGGCCCTGGCGGTGCGCCTCCACGCGCTCCAGCCAGGCTTCCGGCCGCTTCTCGGTTTCGGTCGCATAGCGGCGGCCGTCGATGTTAAGGCGGCCATGGGCGCCCGGGCCGATGCCGGCATATTCATGACCGCGCCAATAGATCAGATTGTGCCGGCATTCGGCGCCCGGATGCGCGTGGTTGGAGATTTCGTAGGCCGGCAACCCGGCGCGGTCGCAAATCGATTGCGTCAGATCGTAGAGATCGCGCGCGAGATCGTCGTCGGGCAAAGCGAGCTTGCCGGCTTCGCGAAGCGCGAAGAACGGCGTGCCCTGCTCGATGGTCAGCTGATAGAGCGAGAGATGCTCGGCCGCTTCGGCGATGGCGCGCTTGAGCTCGGCGCCCCAGGCCGTATGCGTCTGCCGCGGCCGCGCATAGATGAGATCGAAGGAATAGCGCTCGAAGATCGCGCGCGCGATCGCCACCGCGGCGAGCGCCTCCTCCGCCGTATGCAGGCGGCCGAGCTCTCGCAACGCCGCATCGTCGAGCGCCTGCACGCCGAGCGAGACGCGGTTGACGCCGGCCGTGCGATAGCCGCGAAAGCGCGTCGCTTCGACGCTGGTGGGGTTGGCCTCCAGCGTCACCTCGACATCCGGCGCGATGCTCCAGTGTCCGGCGATGGTATCGAGAATCGCCTGTACGGTCTCCGGTTGCATCAGCGAAGGCGTGCCGCCGCCGAAGAAGATCGTCGACACGGTACGGCCGGGCACGCGTGCGGCGATGGCGGCGATTTCCGCGGTGAAGGCGCGCACAAATCGCTGCTCGTCGATGCCGGCTTGGCGCACATGGCTGTTGAAGTCGCAATAGGGACACTTCGACAGGCAGAACGGCCAGTGCACGTAGACGGCGAAGGGTGTCGTTAAGGTCATGTTAAGTATAATAATCTGCGCGCAACAAAGCTGCCAGCGGGCGCGCAATTTGGTTGAGGACAATTGGCAAGAACGCTAGCGGAACTCGGCGGCGGCTCACGAAGTCGCTACGCTTCATCCGGGGGCCGCATTCTGCCCGCGGCGCGGCAGACAGGCATGGGCGAGCTTGAGGAATGCGCGTGCCCGGTGCGACAGGCCCTGATCTTGCGGCGGCAGGCCGTGCTTTTCCTCGGCGCTCATCTCGCCGAAGGTGCGCTCGAAGCCGTCCGGCTTGAACAGCGGATCGTAGCCGAAGCCTTTGTCGCCGCGCGGCGGCCAGACCACGATACCATCGACGCGGCCTTCGAACTCCTCGACATGCCCGTCGGGCCAGGCGAGACAAAGCGCCGCGATGAAATGCGCGCGGCGTTGTTCCGGCAGTTTGGCATTGCGCTTGATGAGCAGCGTTTGGATCGTGTTCATGGCGCCGCGGAAATCCTTGTCCGGCCCGGCCCAGCGCGCCGAATGAATGCCGGGCTCGCCGCCAAGCGCATCGACCACCAGTCCCGAATCGTCGGCAAAGGCCGCGCGGGCGGTCGCCTTCGCCGCGGCGAGCGCCTTGATGCGCGCATTGGCGGCAAAGCTCCTGCCGGTCTCCTTAGGCTCCGCCAGGCCGAGCTCGCCGGCCGATTGTGCTTCGATGCCGAAAGGCGCGAGCAGTTCGCGCATTTCCCTGAGTTTGCCGGGATTGTGAGTGGCGATGACGACGGGCGAGGTGAGGCGGCGGGGCATCGTGTCACGCGAGATCGAGGGGTTGGGATGAGGGGGGACGTAACTCTCGATAAGCTGTAACCCCTTACCCGACGCGCTTCGCGGTCGACCTCTCCCCATAGGAGAGGTGAACTGCGCGTACGGCACGCGTAACGCTCACATCACCGCCATCTTCTGCAGGCTCACCAGCTTCTCGATGCCCTTGCGCGCGAGCGCCAGCAGCACCAGGAATTGATCCTCGCTGAACGGAATTTTTTCGGCTGTGGCCTGGATCTCCACGATGTTGCCCGAGCCGGTTATGACGAAATTGGCGTCGGTATCGGCCTCCGAATCCTCGGCATAGTCGAGGTCGAGCACCGCGGTGCCCTTACACACCCCGCAGGACACCGCGGCAATGTGATCGCGCAGCGCCTCGCCTTTGAGCATGTCGCGCGCTTTCATCCAGGTCAGGCAGTCGGCGAGCGCTACCCAGGCGCCGGTAATGGAGGCCGTGCGGGTACCGCCGTCGGCCTGGATCACATCGCAGTCGATGGTGATTTGCTTTTCACCCAGCACCTGCAAGTCGACCACTGAGCGCAAGGAGCGGCCGATCAGCCGCTGAATTTCCACGGTGCGGCCGCCCTGCCTGCCGGCCGTCGCCTCACGGCGGGTGCGCTCGGAGGTCGCGCGCGGCAACATGCCGTATTCGGCGGTGACCCAGCCCCGCCCCTGGCCCTTGAGCCAGGGGGGCAGCCGCTCCTCCAGGCTCGCGGTCACTAGCACATGGGTGTCGCCGAATTTCACAAAGCAGGAGCCTTCGGCGTATTTCACCACGGCGCGTTCGAGCGAAACCGCGCGCAATTCGTCGACCTGTCGGCGGCTGGGCCGCATCGGGCTGGTCCCTCTTTTTTGGCCGCCGCAAAGGCCGGCTGTCCGGTAATGGGACAACCACCATAGCCGTCCGTCCGGCTCGAACAAGGCTGCCGATGCTCGATCGGCGGGGGTCCCCGCGGAAAGAGCCGCTCTCAGACGCCAATGCGCGCAAATCAACCATAACCGGCGTCATTTATTAATCATTAACCAGCCGAGGCTTGCACAACGCCACCGTGATAGTCATTCTTGCCCCGGCACTGAGGAGTTGCGGCTTTGGCTTCCCACGACGTTACGATCGGCTCGACCCAGGTGGGTTTGGCGGCGCTTAGCGAGCGTTCGCGCGAGATTTTCCGCCAGATCGTCGAAAGTTACCTTGCCACCGGCGAACCCCTGGGATCGCGCAATCTGTCGCGCCTGCTGCCGATTACGCTGTCGCCGGCGTCGGTGCGCAACGTGATGTCGGATTTGGAGCAGCTTGGGCTGATCTATGCGCCGCACACCTCGGCCGGCCGCCTGCCGACCGAATTGGGCCTGCGCTTTTTCGTCGACGCGCTGATGGAGGTCGGCGACATTTCAGAGACGGACCGCCGCTCAATCCAGGCACAGATCGCCGCCTCCGGCGCCAACAAGTCGCTGGAGTCCCTGCTTACCGAGGCAACGCAAACGCTCTCCGGGCTCACCCGCTCGGCCGGCATCGTGCTCGCCAGCAAGACCAATGTGCGGCTCAAGCATATTGAGTTTGTGCGGCTCGATCCGGAGCGCGCGCTCGCCGTAATGGTGGCCGAGGACGGCCAGGTGGAAAACCGCATCCTCAATGTACCCGCCGGCCTGCCGACTTCGGTGCTCGTCGAGGCCAGCAATTTCCTCAACTCCCGGTTGCGCGGCAAAACGCTGGCCGAGCTGCGCGCCGAGATCGAAACCTCGCTGGCGCGCGGCCAGGCCGAACTCGACCAGTTGACGCAGAAGATCATCGCCGCCGGGCTTGCCAGCTGGTCGGGCGGAGAAAGCAATGAGCGCCAGTTGATCGTGCGCGGTCACGCCAATCTGCTCGAGGACCTGCACGCGCTGGAAGACCTGGAGCGGGTGCGGCTGCTATTCGAGGCGCTCGAGACCAAGCGCGGCGTCATCGACCTGCTCGGCCGCGCCGAGCGCGGCGACGGCGTGCGCATCTTCATCGGCTCGGAGAACAAGCTGTTTTCGATGTCGGGCTCATCCACCATCGTTGCCCCCTATCGCGACGGCAAGGGAAACATCGTCGGCGTGATTGGCGTGATCGGCCCGACTCGGCTCAATTACGCCCGGGTTATCCCGATGGTGGACTACACCGCCCGGGTGGTCAGCGAGCTGCTGGCAAGCTGAAAAGCTTGAATTTTCGCCGCTGAGCCCTGATATCCCGGGCATTGGACCGAGAGGCGATGGATACACCTGACATGAATGACCAGACCGCGCGCCAGGACGATACCGCTGACGCCGATCCCGAAGACACAGCTATCGCGCCGGCCGCCGCCGAATCTGCGGATCCGCTGAGCGAGGCAAAGCGCGAAGCCGCCGCTTTCAAGGACAAGCTGCTGCGTGCGCTTGCCGAGATGGAGAACCTGCGCAAACGCACCGAGCGCGAGGTCGCCGACGCGCGCCAATACGGCATTGCTAGTTTTGCCCGCGAGGTGCTGGCGGTCGCCGATAACATGCATCGCGCGCTGGCCGCGATCGGCCCGGAGCTGCGCGAATCCGGCGAAGCCAACGTGAAGGCGTTGCTGGATGGCGTCGAGCTCACCGAGCGCGAATTGCTGAAGGTCTTGGAGAAAAACGGCGTGACCAAGTTCTCGCCGCTCGGCGAGAAATTCGATCCGAATTTCCATCAGGCTATGTACGAGGTGCAGGATCCGGCGGCGACGCCCGGCAGCGTCGCGCAGGTGATCCAGGCCGGCTATAAGATCGGCGAGCGCGTGCTGCGCCCGGCGCTGGTGGCAGTCGCCAAAGCTGCGAAGCCTACCTCAGCCAACGACAACTCCGCCTCCACGGCGAAATAAGCTCGCCACCTTCAATCGCAAATTCTCGCTGCGCGGAGGTGCTCCTCAGCCATCGCGAACATGTTCAGCGGCTTAGCGTGCAAAGCTTCATTGGAATAATTTAAAGCCGTGCAGTCTCACCTTGGAGTAATTATAAACTATTGATTTTAAAGCGTTTTTTCTTGACTACGGGTGTTGTCGTGGCAAATATTCCCGCATCGAATTCCGATCGCGGGGAGCACCATGGCGACGTCAATCACGACGACAAAGCTGATCGCACACGCGCGCGCCAGCCTTCTATGCGGCGCCTTGCTGGCCCTTTCTCTCGCCATGCCGGGACGCAGCGTCGCGGCGGATGCGCTCGCCAAAGGGGCCGCGGACTACAAGCCCTTCGCCGTCGAGCATATCGGCATCGCGCTCACCGGCGCCAAGAAGCTGCAGGCGGCAGTGAAGGCGGGCGATCTCAAGGCGGCGCAGGGAGCCTGGATCGAGTCGCGCAAGGGCTGGGAAGCAGCCGAACCGATCACCGGCGAATTCTTCCCCAAGCTCGATGAAGCGATCGACGCCTGGCCCGACGCCAAGCAAGGCTATCACGCGGTCGAGGCGGCGCTGTTTTCCGGCAAGCTCGATGAAATCGGCGCTCCGGTCGACAAACTGGTCGGCGATCTTGCCGAGTTCGACAAGCAACTCTCCGCGCCAAGTTTCAAATTCAGCCCGCAGGGCCTGCTCAACGGCGCCACCAAGCTCGCCTATGAGGTCGGCGAAAACAAATCCAAAGGCGGCGAGTCGCCCTATGCCGGCACCTCGCTCACCGACATGTATGAAAATGTCGAAGGCATCGAAGCGGTCTACAAGCTGGTGTTCCACGGCGCCTTGACAGGGCGTGACGGCAAGCTTGCCGGCCGCATCGTCGATAAGATCGAAGACCTCGAGAAGCTGGTGAAGGTGAAGGACCTCAAAAGCGTCGATCAGCCGGCGCTGAAGAAGGCGGGCGAGGAATTGGCGGTGCTGCTGCAGACGTCCGCCGCCAAGCTCAAGCTCAAGAAGCCGGCCGTCGGGGAGTAACGGCAATGTCCGAGCAGCGGCAAGGAGCGCTTCTACGCAAGGCATTCGCCGCCGTCGGCGTGACCGCGATGCTTAGCGCGGGGCTCGCCCATGCGACGCCGATCACCACCAAGGAAGGCGTGCTGCCGCCCGGCACCGAACTCAACGAAGAGCAGCTCGATCAACCGACAGAGCTGTTCGCCTCCGAGCTTGCCGGCGGCAAGCGCTCCTATCTGCTCGATCTCGGCGACTTGCTGTTTTCCTCGCCGGCTATCTTCGGCGGCGCGGCGCGCCAAGCCGGCATCAGCTGCGAAACCTGCCACCAACAGGGCAGCAATAATCCGAAACTCTATATTCCCGGCTTGTCGAGCCGGCCGGGCACCTTCGATACCAGCGGCGCGCTGTTCAATCCCAAAGCCGATAATGGCGTGTTCGATGCGGTCACGCCGCCGAGCCTACGCGGCGCGCGATATCTCGCGCCCTATGGTCATGACGGCCGCTTTTCCTCGCTGCGCGATTTCGTGCGCAATGTGATTGTCAACGAGTTTGCCGGCCGCGATCCGTCGGAGCAGGTGCTCGATGCTTTGGTCGCCTACATCCAGGAAATCTCCTTCCTGCCCAATCCAAAGCTGACCGCTGGCGGCCGCCTGAGCGCGGACGCTTCCGACGCGGCGCGCCGCGGCGAAGCGCTGTTCAACAAACCGTTCCGTCATGACGCGGCGATGAGCTGCGCGAGCTGCCATCGGCCCGACGGCGCTTTCGTCGATCACCAGGTGCACGATGTCGGCACCGGCGGCTGGTTCAAGACGCCGACGCTGATCAATGCCGATTTCAACGCGCCCTATTTCCATGACGGGCGCTATGACAGCTACACCGAGGTGGTCGGCTATTTCGACCGGCACTTCGATCTCGGCTTGAGCCCGCATGAGCGCGCCGACCTGGTCGCCTATCTCGACGCGGTCGGCGATGCCAAGAAGCCGGTTACGCGCGACACGGTGCAAGCCGAACTCGACGAACTCGCGGCCTTTGCCAGCGTGCTCGACACGGCGATCCCCGCTCACAACCAGGAAATCATCCAGCTCACCGTCGATGCGGTCGGCAATGAATGGCGCGAACTGGGGGAGAACTTTCCCGAGCGTACCGACACCAGCGTGACCGGCGGCGTTACGGAGCGATTGCGCGCGCGCGGTGCGACCCGCGAACTGGTGCTGAGCCTGCGCCTGATCGCCATGGCGGCCTCTGCCGGCGATTACGATGAGGCAGCGCGAGCCTATAGCGATTATCGCCAGCGGGTCGCGGCCGCCGCACCGGACCTGAAACTTGCCGAGCAATGGTCGCTGTTTAACCCTTCGATTCGAGAGGCCCATTTCAAGGCGCTGCGGCAGCTTGCCGATCTGGCCAAATGAGTTTCGGCCAGACGCGCATCACGATCTCAGAGCAATGGGGGCGATACATGCGATGCAAGATGCGCGTGGTCATGAGTTGCCGACGGCTGCTGACGACGGGCGCGGCTTTGGTCATCGGCGCGTTCGCCGCGCAGGCGCAGGAAAAGCCGAAGGCGCCGCCGTCGATCTGGGAGCAGGACACGCTGACCGGCGACTGGGGCGGCGCGCGCACCGCGCTGAAGGACAAGGGCATCGAGATCACGCTCACCTATATCAACGAAGTGCTCGGCGTTCTTTCCGGCGGTCTGCATCAAGACGCAAGCTACGAAGGCCGCTTCGAGTTCTCGGTCGATACCGATCTGCAGAAGCTTGTCGGCTGGAACGGTGCCAGCACGCATTTCACCATCTTCCAGATTCACAACAGCGGCCATGACGCGGTCGACAATGTCGGTTCAATCGCCGACCCAAGCAACATCGATGCCCGGCCGACCACGCGCCTGTTCACCGCTTGGTTCCAGCAGAACGCCTTTGACGATCACGTATCGCTGCGCATCGGTCAGCTTGCCGCCGACGATGAGTTCATCACCAGCCCGACCGCCGGCGGCCTGATCAACGGCACGTTCGGCTGGGCCAGTCTGCTCGCCGCCGATATGGTCAACGGCGGTCCGGCCTATCCTCTGGCCGCGCCCGGCGCCCGCCTTGCCGTGAAGCCGGCCGATGCGCTCACCATTCAGACCGCAGTGTTCTCCGGCGATCCGGCTGGCCCGAACTGCAACGACGATCCGCAGGTCTGCAATCGCTACGGCACCACGTTCAGCTTCAGCGGCGGCGTGCTGTGGATCAGCGAATTGCAATATGCGGTCAATCAGAGCAAGAATGCAGTCGGAATGCCGGGCGTCTACAAGCTCGGCAGCTGGTACGAAACCGCCGATTTTGCCGATCAGCATTTCGGGCTCGACGCGGCCGGCAACGTGGTGTCACTGGCCAATCCCGCCGCGGCCGGTCCGCTCAATCACCGCGGCGACTGGGGTATTTACGGCGTCGCCGATCAAATGGTCTGGCGCTCCGACAAGCGGAGCCTCAATCTGCTTATACGCGGCGGGTTCTCTCCGTCCGACCGCAACCTCATTTCGTATTACGTCGACGGCGGCGCCGGCATCAAAGGGCTGCTGCCGGGACGTCCCGACGATGTGCTCACACTCGGTGTCGCCTATGAGAAGATCAGCGGGGACGCCGCGGCGCTCGATCAGGACACGCTCGCGTTCAACGGCCCGCCTTATCCGATTCGCGACGAAGAGGTGGTGTTCGAGGCAAGCTATGCCGCGCAGATCGCGCCGTGGTGGACCTTGCAGCCGGATCTGCAATACATCATCCATCCCGGCGGCAAGGTGCCCAATCCGGACAATCCGAACGTGACGGTCGGCGACGCCTTCATCGCCGGCATCCGCAGCACCATCAAATTCTGAGCGCTCACCGGACCTCTACTCCGTCGCGCACTGCACGGAAGCGGTCGAACACCTTGTCCCATTCATCCTTGTGGGCGACGCCAACGATTCTGACAAAGCCACTCGTCCCAAAACGCAGCCATTGCACCAGCGCGATCGCGTTGCCGCGCGGGTCCTTGCCTTGCGCGCGCAACTCGTAGCCGGGGGCGCCGCCGATCCGCATCGATTCCCCGGACGTCAAGGCAAGTTCACGCACGGGCGCCGAAGCGAAGAGGTCGCGGGCAAATCGGGCGCGATCGCCTTCCTTGGGCTCGCCGCGGCCGACGGAGATGACCATATAGGGCTGCTGGGTGATGTCGTTGGTCGGCCCGTCGGTGATGATCACGCCGCCGACCCGCATGACCTCCATCACTCGGAAGCCGGCCATATTCCCGAGCTTGAACGGCAGCAAGGCGAGCTGCTCGGAAAGCGGCGGCAGCCGGAAGGTAACGGTGGCGAGCGCCTTGCGGATCACCGTGTCGCTATAGATCGAGCGCGCGGCCTCCGGCACCTGCACATTGATCATCATGGAAAGATCGTAGACCGGACCTCCTGCTCCGCTGGCCAGCAGGAAGTATTTGCGCAGCGTGTTACCGGCGACCTCGCTGTGACCGGTGAGGAGGAATCCGAAGCCGCTGTGGAACGCGAACATCTCGCGTTTCTCCAGGTTGAGGCCCTGCTGCGTCTTGCTGAAGGCGGCCTTCTCCAACTCGTCATAGGCCATCGCCGGCAAATCGAGGATGGTGATGACGGCCTTGTGCTCGGGGTCCTCGAAACCGGAGAATCGTTTGCTCAATTGCATGCCAGGCGGCGGCTCGAGACCGATGCGCGAGCCTGGCGGGAATACTGGATCGGCGGCGGCGAGGTCCGTTAACGCAATGCCTACAAAGAGGGCGAGCAGGACGAGTGTCGTTCGACGCAGCATGCTGTCCTTTCCAGCGGGCGCCGGGGGCGGCGCCGGTCTGCCTAGCGGTCCCCCGCGGTCCGGGCAATAACGCCCTCGCTTCGGGGTGGATCGCTCGCGAATTCGTGAGCGTCTGACTTGCGGCCCCTATTGGCCCTCCTATATGAGCCATTGAGCCGCAAAACTGCGGCGAAAGCGTATCCAGGGGGCTGGATCAAGGGGGTCTGCGGATGAGCCGCGGATAAACCCAAGCGGGCGCCAAGTGGCCCGGCCAGCCTGCCGCAAAATGAGAGGAAGAACCATGGGCAAGGTCATCGGCATCGACCTCGGCACCACCAATTCGTGCGTCGCCGTCATGGAAGGCAAGACGCCGAAAGTCATCGAAAATGCCGAAGGCATGCGCACCACGCCTTCGATCGTTGCCTTCACTGACGACGGCGAACGTCTCGTCGGCCAGCCGGCCAAGCGCCAGGCGGTCACCAATCCGGAAAAGACCATCTTCGCGGTCAAGCGCCTGATCGGCCGGCGCTACGACGACCCGATGGTGGAGAAGGACAAGAAACTCGTTCCCTATAAAATTACCAAGGCCTCGAATGGCGACGCCTGGGTCGAGATCGAAGGTAAGACATATTCGCCCTCGCAGATCTCCGCGTTCATCCTGCAGAAGATGAAGGAGACGGCGGAAGCCTATCTCGGGCAGAAGGTTGAGCAGGCGGTCATCACCGTCCCGGCCTATTTCAACGACGCACAGCGCCAAGCCACCAAAGACGCCGGCAAGATCGCCGGCCTTGAAGTGTTGCGCATCATCAACGAGCCGACCGCGGCCGCGCTCGCCTATGGGCTCGACAAGCAGAAGACCGGCACCATCGCGGTCTACGACCTCGGCGGCGGCACCTTCGACATCTCGATCCTCGAAATCGGCGACGGCGTGTTCGAAGTGAAGTCCACGAACGGCGACACCTTCCTGGGCGGCGAAGACTTCGACATGCGGCTCGTCAATTATCTTGCCGACGAGTTCCAAAAAGAACAGGGCATCGACCTGCGCCGCGACAAGCTCGCGCTGCAGCGACTCAAGGAATCGGCCGAGAAGGCGAAGATCGAGTTGTCGTCCACCACGCAGACCGAAATCAACCTGCCGTTCATCACGGCGGATGCCTCCGGTCCCAAGCATCTCACCATGAAGCTCACCCGCGCCAAGTTCGAGGCGCTGGTCGACGATCTCATCCAGAAGACCGTCGAGCCGTGCCGTAAGGCGATCAAAGATGCCGGCATCTCGGCCGGTGAGATTAACGAGGTGGTGCTGGTCGGCGGCATGACCCGCATGCCGAAGGTGCAGGAGATCGTGAGGCAGTTCTTCGGCAAGGAGCCGCACAAAGGCGTCAACCCCGACGAGGTGGTGGCGGTCGGCGCGGCGATCCAGGCCGGCGTGCTGCAGGGCGACGTCAAGGACGTGCTGTTGCTCGACGTGACCCCGCTCTCGCTCGGCATCGAGACGCTGGGCGGCGTGTTCACCCGCATCATCGACCGCAACACCACGATCCCGACCAAGAAGAGCCAGGTGTTCTCCACCGCCGAGGACAATCAGAACGCGGTCACCATCCGCGTCTTCCAGGGCGAGCGCGAGATGGCGGCCGACAACAAGCTGCTCGGCCAGTTCGACCTGGTAGGCATTCCGCCGGCCCCGCGCGGCGTGCCGCAGATCGAGGTCACCTTCGATATCGACGCCAACGGCATCGTCAACGTGTCGGCCAAGGATAAGGCGACCAGCAAGGAGCAGCAGATTCGCATCCAGGCTTCGGGCGGTCTGTCGGAAGCCGACATCGAGAAGATGGTCAAGGACGCCGAGGCGCACGCCGAAGAGGACAAGAAGCGGAAAGCGGCGGTCGAAGCCAAGAACCATGCCGAGGCGCTGGTGCACTCGACCGAGAAGGCACTCGCCGAGCACGGCTCCAAGGTCGGCGACAGCGAGCGCCGGGCCATCGAGAACGCCATGGCCGATCTCAAGGAAGCGCTCAAAGGCGACGATGCCGATGCGATCCAGCAGAAGACCAATACGCTGGCGCAGGCTTCCATGAAGCTCGGTGAGGCCATGTACAAGCAGCAGCAGGAAGCGCAGAGCGCGCCTCCCGGCGGCGATGGCGCGGCCTCGGCCGAGAAGAAGGAAGACGTGGTCGACGCCGAGTTCACCGAAGTCAACGACGACAAGAACAACAAGAAGTCGGCGTAAGCGTCCAAGGGACGCGTATGGTCAATGCAGGTGGAAAAACGCACCCCCGCAATGCAGTCGGGGGTGCTTTTTTGCCGCCAAACGCACTAAATGGGTGATTTGTAGGCCGCACGCGGTGCGGAGCGGCTGGTATCTTGCTGTAATAGCGGCGAATCACCGCTCGGGAAACCTGATGTCCAAGCGCGATTACTACGAAATCCTGGGCGTTTCGCGCACCGCAACAGAAGCTGAGCTGAAGGCCGCATTCCGTAAGCTCGCCATGCAGCACCACCCGGACCGCAATCCGGGCGACAAGGACTGCGAGCACAAGTTCAAGGAAATCAACGAGGCCTATGACGTGCTCAAGGACGGCGACAAGCGCGCCGCCTATGACCGCTTCGGCCATGCCGCGTTCGAGCACGGCGCCGGCGGGGCGCACGGTTTCGGCGCCGATTTTGCCTCCTCATTCGCCGATATATTCGAAGATCTGTTCGGCATGGGCGGCGCCCGCCGCGGGCCGCGCAGTACCGGGCGAGAGCGCGGGGCGGATCTGCGCTACAATATGGAAATTACGCTCGAAGAGGCCTACGTGGGCAAGACGGCGCAAATCCGTATTCCGACCTCGGTCACCTGCGAGGCCTGCTCAGGCAGCGGCGCCAAGGCCGGGACCAAGCCGAAAGTCTGCGCCACCTGTGGCGGCGCCGGGAAAATCAGGCATGCCCAGGGCTTCTTCACCCTCGAGCGGACCTGCCCGGCCTGCCAGGGCCGCGGCCAGGTGATCGACGACCCCTGTCCATCTTGCGCGGGCGCCGGCCGGGTAACGCGCGAACGTTCGCTTTCCGTCAATATCCCGCGCGGGGTCGAGGACGGCACCCGCATTCGCCTGGCGGGCGAAGGCGAAGCCGGCTTGCGCGGCGGGCCGGCCGGCGACCTCTATATTTTCCTCTCGATCGAGCCGCACCCGCTGTTCCAGCGCGACGGCGCCGACTTGCACTGCCGCGTGCCGATTTCCATGGTGACCGCGGCTTTGGGCGGTGAATTCGACGTGCCGGCCATCGACGGCAGTAAAGCGCGGGTCAAGGTGCCGGCGGGTACCCAGACCGGCCGCCGCTTCCACATCGGCAACATGGGCATGCCGGTGCTGCGTTCGAAACAATTGGGCGACATGTACGTTCAGGTCGTCGTGGAAACGCCGCAAAGTCTCACCAAACGTCAGCGCGATCTGCTGGCGGAATTCGCAAAATTGTCCTCGCAACAAACCCAACCGGAATCCGAGGGTTTCTTTAGCAGAGTCAAGGATTTTATCGACGGCCTCGGTAATCGCGGAACCGGCTAAACCGGTCCCATCTTGACCCCTCGCCCCGCGCCCTATACCGGTGAACATTGCGGCTGAAAGCCCGCTGTATGCACGCGTGACCTCGCAGATGCCTTCGCAATCCGTAGCCCGCGTCGCAAAGAAGACCCTGCGTCTCGATGACGAGATGCAGTTCATTCGTTCTTGGATCGAAAAACCTATTTCCACCGGCGCGGTGATGCCGTCGAGCCGCGTGCTGGCGCGCGCGATGGCGCGCTATGTCGATCCGCACTCGAAAGGCCCGGTGATCGAGTTAGGCCCCGGCACCGGTCCGGTGACCGAAGCGCTGGTGCAGCACGGCGTCGATCCTGCGCGCCTGGTGCTGGTCGAATTCAATCCGACGTTCTGCCGTCTGTTGCGCACGCGTTATCCGAAGGCGACAGTGGTGCAGGGCGACGCCTACCGGCTGCGCCGCCTGCTCGACACCTATGTGCGCGAGCCGGCTGCCGCGGTCGTCTCGGGCCTGCCGCTGGTAACCAAGCCGCTGCGCACGCGCCTGCGGCTGATCTCCGACGCGATGTCGCTCTTGGGACCGGGCGCGCCGTTCGTGCAGTTCACCTACGCCATGGTGCCGCCGATCCCGAAAGCGCTATCGGGCATCAAGGCGGAAGCCTCCGGACTGATCTGGCTCAATTTGCCGCCGGCGCGCGTGTGGGTCTATCGCGGCCGGTAGTCCCTTCTGCCGGGACGCCGCGAAGCGGCGGACCCGGAATCCAGATGTGAAGCACGGCGTTTCTCGGAGCCGCCGATGTCCGCGCCGAAAATCCTCATCATTCCCGGCTCGACGCGTATCGGCTCCTATAACGTCAAGCTGGCGGCGCTGGCGGTGAAGGAGCTGACGCTGATCGACGCCGACACGACCCGCATCTCGCTTTCCGATTACCCGCTGCCGATCTACGAGGCCGGCCTCGACACCAAGGCAGGCTCGCCGGTCAATGCGCTGAGACTCAAGCACATGATCATGGCGCATCAGGGCGTCTTCATCACCAGCCCGGAATACTCGGCCTCGATCACCCCATTGCTCAAAAACGCCATCGACTGGGTCTCGCGCGTGCGCGATCGCGGCGATGCGACCTACGCTGCGTTCAAGGGCCGTGTGTTCGCCATAAGCGCGGCTTCGCCCGGCCGCTTCGGCGGCATGCGCTCCTTGATGGCGCTGCGCCAGATCCTGGAGATCGGCTGCGGCGCGCTGGTGATTCCCGACCAGGTGTCGATCCCGCATGCCGATCGCGCCTTCAACGAGCGGGACGAGCTCGCCGATCCCGCGGTCGCCGATCTATTGCGCGCGCAGCTTACCCGCCTGGTCGACATGGCGCGGCTGATGATGTGAGGAGCGGCTCGGTGGCGCTGGATGCACGCGAACGCCTGATCGTGGCTCTCGATCTGCCGTCGGTGGCGGCGGCCGAGGCCATGGCGTCGCGCCTGGGCGAAAGCGTATGCTTCTACAAGATCGGCTATCAGCTGGCCTTCGCCGGCGGCCTGCCGTTCGCAGCGGGGCTGATCGCCGCCGGCAAGCAGGTGTTCCTCGATTTCAAGCTGCACGACATCGGCAACACGGTGACCAAGGGCGTGGAGAGCGTGGCGCAGCTCGGCGCCACTTTCCTCACCGTGCATGCCTATCCGCAGACGATGAAGGCGGCGGTGGAAGGCAAGAAGGGATCGACGCTGCGCATTCTCGCTGTCACCGTGCTCACCTCGTATGACGACGCCGATCTCGCCGCCGCCGGCTACGACCTGACCGTGGCCGAACTCGCTGTCGCGCGCGCGGCGCAGGCGCGCGACACCGGCATCGACGGGCTCGTGTGCTCGGCCGAGGAGACGGTGAGCCTACGTTCCATCGTCGGCCCCGGCATGGTGCTGGTCACGCCAGGCATCCGCCCGGCCGGCATTTCAAGCGGCGACCAAAAGCGCATCGTTGCGCCGGCGCGCGCGATTGAAGCCGGCGCCGATTATCTGGTGGTCGGCCGGCCGGTGATCGAGGCCGCCGATCCGAAAGAAGCGGCCGAGCGCATCGTCGCCGAGATCGCAAGCGCAGCAGCCTAAGGGAGGGCAAAGAATGCCGAAAGGCTATTGGATCGCCAATGTCGATGTGCGCAATCCGGACGGCTACAAGGAGTATGTCGCCGCCCTGCCGGATATTTTCCGCAAATACGGCGGGCGCTATGCGACGCGCGGCGGCAAGATGGAAGTCGTCGAAGGTAAGGCACGCAACCGCATCGTGGTGATCGAATTTCCGAGCTACGAGGCGGCGATGACGTGTTACCGCTCACCCGAATACGACAAGGCGATCGCGCTGCGGAAGGCAAGTGCCGATGCCGATCTGATCGTCATCGAGGGCTACGACGGCCCGCAGCCTTAGTCACTCCCTCTGCCCGCCTGCGGGAAAGGGGTCGGGGTGAGGAAGCTTGTCCGTACTCTCAGACTTGCGGCTAGGCCCCTCACCCGGTCGCTTTCGCTTCGCTCGGCGACCGACCTCTCCCCGTAGGGGGGAGAGGTGACAGAGCGTACGCTGGCCCGCTATACCGAGCCGAAGTTCCGGAGCGACTGCGATGGCCGAGATGCGCTTGATCATCGCCGGTGCCGGCGGGCGGATGGGCCGCACGCTGGTCAAGGCGATCGCCGACAATAAAAGCTTCGCGCTGATCGGCGCGCTGGAGGACGCGCGCTCGCCGCTGATCGGCTGGGATGCCGGCACGCTTGCCGGCACGCCGGAGAATGGCGTCAAGCTCACGGGCGAGGCCGCGCCGCTGCTGGAAAAAGCCGACGGCATCGTCGACTTCACCGCGCCGGTTGCGACCGTCGGCTTCGCCGCGCTCGCGGCTAAGCTCGGCAAGGTGCACATCATCGGCACCACCGGCTTGAGCGTGGCCGACGAAGCCAAGATCAAGGACGCCGCCAAGAGCGCGGTGATCGTCAAGTCCGGCAATATGAGCCTCGGCGTCAATCTGCTCGCCGCGCTCACGCGACGCGTCGCCAAGACGCTCGACAATGCCTTCGACATCGAAATCCTGGAGATGCATCACAACCAGAAGGTCGACGCGCCGTCCGGCACCGCGCTGATGCTCGGCCGCGCGGCGGCGGAAGGCCGCGGCATCGATCTCGAGCGGCATTCCGCGCGTGGCCGCGACGGCCATACCGGCGTGCGCAAGGTCGGCGACATCGGTTTTGCCGCGCTGCGCGGCGGCAGCGTGGTCGGCGAGCACAGCGTGATCTTCGCCGGCCCCGCCGAGCGCGTCGAGCTTACCCACAAGGCGGAGGACCGCATGATTTTCGCGCGCGGGGCGCTGCACGCGGCACAATGGGCGCGCACGCAGAAGCCGGGACTTTATTCGATGATGGACGTGCTCGGCCTGAAGGATTTTTAGTTCACGTCCGACCCGTGCGTGCACGAAGCGCGCAAGCCCGGACTCGGGAAACAATTTCAGAAGTTTGCATTCGGGTTCGAGATTCGATGCTTGCTGACCCCTTTTTTACCGGCATCTTGCCACGGTTTGGCACGGCTCACCTCGGTCACTGGAATCCGCGTAAAACCAAGGCTATATGCAGGGCGAAACGAGAAGGGCCCGGCCATGAACGATCGTTTGCTTGTGCTCGTGCGTCACGGTGAGAGCGACTGGAACAAGAAGAACCTGTTCACCGGCTGGCGCGATATCGACCTGTCGGAAAAAGGCATTGAGGAGGCGCGCGCGGCCGGCCGCAAGCTCAAGGCGCAAGATTTTAAATTCGACGTCGCCTTCACCTCGGCGCTCATCCGCGCGCAACGCACGCTCGATCTGATGCTGGAGGAATTGGGGCAAACCAATATCCCGGTGTTCAAGGACAAGGCGCTGAACGAGCGCGACTACGGCGATCTCTCCGGCCTCAACAAGGACGACGCGCGCAAGAAGTGGGGTGCCGAACAGGTGCACATCTGGCGCCGCTCCTACGACGTGGCGCCGCCCGGCGGCGAGAGCTTGCGCGATACGGCGGCGCGCGTGCTGCCCTATTACATCCAGGAAATGCTGCCCGCCGTGCTGCGCGGCCAGCGCGTTCTGGTTTCCGCGCATGGCAATTCGCTGCGCGCGCTGGTCATGGTGCTCGACCGTCACACGACCGAGAGCATCACCCAATTGAATCTGGATACCGGCGTGCCGATGATCTACCGGCTCAATGCGGATTCGACGGTGGCCTCGAAGCTCGATTTGGCGGCGTAGCTTCTTCGCTCTCCCCGCATTGCGGGGAGAGGAAATCACGCCGCCTGCGCCACTTGGCCCGCTTCCCAGCCGAGCATCGCCCGCTTGCGGGTGGTGCCCCAGTGATAGCCGGTGATGTCGCCGCTCTTGCCGATCACGCGGTGGCACGGCACCACGAAGCAAATCGGATTCTTGCCGACCGCGGCGCCGACCGCGCGCGCGGCGTTGCGGCCGCCGAGTTTTTCCGCGATGCCCGAATAAGTGTCGAGCCGGCCCATCGGAATATTGAGCAGCTTCTCCCATACGCGGACTTCGAAATCGGTGCCGATCATGACGACGCGCAGCGGCTGCTCGGGCTTCCACAGCGCCGGATCGAAAATGCGCCGCGCGGTGGGCGCGGTCGCCGCGAAGTCCTCCACATAGCGTGCCTTCGACCAGCGCGCGCGCATGTCGCGCAATGCCGCGCGCTCCTTGCCGGCGTCGGCGAGTGCGAGTCCGGCCAAGCCGCGCGGCGTGGTCATCACCAGCGCGGTGCCGAACGGGCAGGGATGAAAGCCGTAAGTGATGGTCAGGCCTTCGCCGCCTGCCTTCCATTCGCCCGGCGACATCGCTTCGTGCGTGACGAACAGATCGTGCAGCCGCCCGGGGCCGGACAGGCCGACCTCGTAGGAGGCGTCCAGGATGCTCGCCGAGGAGCGCAGCAGATCGCGCGCATAGTTGAGGGTGAGCGCCTGCAGGAATGCCTTCGGCGTCAGCCCGCACCAGCGGCGGAACAGATGATGCAGCTCGGTCGGGGTAACGCCGGCGGCCTCCGCGATGGTCTCGATCTCGGGCTGCGAGCGCCAGTTGCCGCGGATGTGCGCGATGGCGCGGCGCACCACGTCATAATCGGCCGCCGCCGTCGGCAGCGGCGCGAGGTCGGGGAAACGGGCGGAAAGTTCTTTGTTCAGGGTCATGCTCATGACCGCCATTTAGGCCGAGGGAAGGGCCCAAGCCACCCGATTTCTGACACGGCACTTTCTCTCCCCCGCTTGCGGCGGGAGGGTGTCGAGCGAAGCGAGGCGGGTGGGGAAGTACGTCAAAGAATTTTGATGACCCCACCCGATCCCACGCAATTCGCCAGCGTGACATGCGCGGGCTCACCGACCCCTTTCAGCGGGAGGGATTAAGAAATCGCCGTCCGCGTCACGCCCCGCTTGGCCTCGGCGAGCGCCGCGCCGAAGGCTTTGGCAAAGCTCGCCTTTTCGTCGGGGCCGAGGAAGCTCGCGATAGCCAGCTCGCGTCCGCGCGAGACCAGCAGCAGCTGCTCGATGCCGAATTCCTCGTGCACCACCTTTTCCAGCCGGACCCAGAGCGGATTGAGCACCCATTCGCGCGCCACGCCGCGGTGGCTGACTTTGCGCACGGTAAGCGCGCCCGGCGTCACGGTTACTTCCTCGTAGGCCGCCGCATGCCGGTAATTGAGCTTGAACGCCCAATAGAGCAGCAGAACATCGAGCCCAAAAAAGCCGAATACCGGCCAGGCGCCCATCATCAGGAACGCCATGCCGGCAACGAAGCTGATGCCGCCGAATACCGTCATCAGGATCAAAAAGCCAAGCCGGCCGAGCGAGCGGTGCGGCGTGATGACGACTGAAAAGATCGTGGGCTCAAGAGCGTTGTGGTCGGTCATGCTGCTCAGTATACCGAAATGATGGCGAAAAAGGCGACCCGCAAGAAGGCAAAAAGCAAGCCGCTGACGAAAGCGCGCAAGGGCAGGGCGGCCAAGCTCAAGCCCCTGCGCAAGCAAGTAGCTGCCGACGTCAAGGCCGCCTACGGCGCGTTGCGGCAGTGGACCAATGCGGAGATCGTCGAAGCGTTCCGCCGCTTTCAGGCGGCCAATCCAGCACCCAAGGGCGAGCTTGCGCACATCAATCCGTTCACCCTCTTGGTGGCGGTTGTGCTCTCGGCGCAGGCGACCGATGCCGGCGTGAATAAGGCGACGCCGGCGCTCTTCGCGCTCGCCGACTCGCCTGAAAAGATGGTCAAGCTCGGCGAACAGCGCGTGCGTGAATTGATCAAGACCATCGGCCTCTACCGCACTAAGGCCAAGAACGTCGTCGAGCTTTCGCGCCGCCTCGTCGCCGAGCATGACGGACAGGTGCCGCGTTCACGCGCGGCGCTGGAGGCGCTGCCCGGCGTCGGCCGCAAGACCGCCAATGTGGTGCTCAATGTCGCCTTCGGCGAGCCGACCATCGCCGTCGATACCCACATTTTCCGCGTCGGCAACCGCACCGGGCTTGCCACCGGCAAGACCCCGTTCGAGGTCGAGCAGAAGCTCGAAGCGGTGGTGCCGCCGCAATTCAAGCGCCATGCCCACCATTGGCTTATTCTGCATGGACGCTACACTTGTCTCGCGCGCAAGCCGCTGTGCGAAAAATGCATCATCGCCGACTTGTGCCAATGGCCGGGGAAAACGGTCATCCAATAACAGGGAGAGCGCGTATGGAAGGCTCCGCCGGCGGCCGCAGCAATCTCGATCGGGGCGATCCGCGCGTCATTCTGGAGCACGCCGGCTTGCCGCATCGCGGCGTGGTCATGTGGCTCAATGCCAAGCCGCAGTTTCGCGACAAGTTCAAGCGCGACGCTGCCGCCGGCACGCGCTTCTGGCGAGGCGGGGCAAATCTGCTCGCCAAGCTGCCGAAGAAGCCGCTGCGCAAGCCGGAGCAGCAGCTCGCCGCGGACATCATCCTTTCCGATTGCCGCGATGCGCGCGAACGCTTTCTTGCCGCTCATGCCGACAGCGTCTATCGCAGGCTGACCAATAAGCTCGAGAAATTCTTGCGCGTCGACGAGCTCGTTTACGAGGCGGCCAAGCTGGTGCCGGGCCTTACGCCGACGCAGCGGCAGGTCGCCGCCGAGAGCAAGTTGATACAGTCCGAGAAGGACGGTGCCGAGGTCGATCAGGGCATCTTCCTCGCGCATGTTCTGGCGCGGCCGGACACCGGCATGCATCTTTGCCACGCCATGCTGCGCCCGAAGCCGGACGCGCTCGAGCGCATGCCCGAGTTCATCAAGGATGGCGTGGTCGATTTCGGTCCGGCCCGCGTCGAACGGCAGGGCAAGGCCGCGGTGGTGACGGTGAAGAATCCGCGCTACCTCAATGCCGAGGACGAGTTCACCATCTATGACACGGAAACCGCGGCCGACATCGCCATCCTCGATCCGCTGAGCCAGATTTGCGTGCTGCGCGGCGACGTGGTCGAGCATCCGAAATATGCCGGACGCAAGATTTTCTCCGCCGGCATCAACTTGACGCATCTCTACCGCGGCAAGATTCCCTATCTCTGGTACATCCGCCGCGACATGGGCGTGGTCAACAAGATGCTGCGCGGCCTGGCGATGGGCGGCATCAGCCCGGACGAGGTCAATGGCGGCACGCATGAAAAGCCGTGGATTGCCGGGCTCGACGTCTTCGCCATCGGCGGCGGCTGTCAATATCTCCTGGTGATGGATTACGTGGTGGCCGGCAGCGACGCCTATATGACGCTGCCGGCGCGCAAGGAAGGCATCATCCCCGGTGCCGCCAATCTGCGGCTCACGCGCTTTGTCGGCGCGCGCATCGCCCGCCAAGCGATCATGGTCGGCCGCCGGCTCGATTGCGACACGCCGGAAGGCCGCATGATCTGCGACAAGATCGTGCCGCCGGGTGAGATGGAGCAGGCGCTGGCGCAGGTGATCGAGGATTTCACCGGCTCGGGCGTGGTCAGCGCCGCCGGCAACCGGCGCGCCTTCCGCGTCGGCGAGGAACCGCTCGACGATTTTCGCCGCTATATGGCGGTCTATTGCCGCGAGCAGGCCTATTGTCACTTCAGTCCGGCGCTGATCGCCAACCTCGAGCGGCACTGGAACGCGGCGCAGCGCAAGCTGTAGAGCTTGGCATGCGTCATTCCGGGCCCGCTCGCTGCGCGAGCGTCCCGGAATGAGCAGTCGATCGTCAGTGCGACGCCCCGATCATTTCCAATCGCTTGGCCGCCATGCGCTTGTGGATGTGCACCATGAACGCCATGGCGAAAACCGGCGTCGCCAGATTGATTACCGGGATCGACACGAACACCGCGATCACCATGCCGGCGAGAAAGACGTAAGCGGCGTCGGCCCTGCGCATGGCCTTGGCCTCGAAAGGCGGGCGGAAGCGCATGGCGGCGAGCTCGAAATATTCGCGCCCGAGCAGATAGGCATTGGCCAAGAGCAAAATCACCACGCCGAGCCCGGCAAAGAAGAGAAACGGCAGCGCGCAGACATAGACCGCAAGCGTGAGCAGCGCGATCTTGATGCCCTCGATCAGCGCGCGAATGAACGGCAGCGCGCGCCCCGGCGGCTCGGCCGGATAAAATTCGTGCTCCACCGCATCGGCGACCTCATCGACAAAGAAGCTGCCGACGAACGCCGTGATGGTCGGCATCAGGAACAGCCCGCCGGTGACGATGCCGAGGCTCGCCATGATCGACAGCACCCAGGCGAGCGCCGACCAGACGGCATGCGGCGCAAGGCCGGAGGTATGTTCGGCCCAAGCGGCGCCGCTTTCCGCCAGCGCTGCGAAGAGGCGGTTGAGCACAATGCCGACGATGACGATCAGCAAGAGCGCGAGCCCGATCGCCTTGAGCAGCACGCGGCGCAGCGGCGCCGAGAACATCTGAGCGAGGGCCTTGGCGGCGGCGTCGAACATGCCGCCACAGGTAGGCTGCTACGGCAGTGGGGGCAAGGGGAGAAGCGTCGCTCGTGCTACGAGACGACCGGCGATAGCGCTTGGCTCTCGACCATCTCGCTCTTCGGTGCGATCACCGGTTCGTCGTTGCCGGCCGGCGGCCGATCGACCCAGGCCATGGCCTTATAGTCGAAGCCCATCAGCAGCGTCGGCTTGACTACCTCGAAATAGGGCGAAATGTCGAAATCGCGCGGTGCATAAAGCGAGGAGTGGCGAATCTCTAGAATCTCCCGCCGCGCCGATTCGCTTTCCGCGCGCGTGACCTTGGGCAGGATCGGATAGCGCACCGTCTCAAAGGCCTGCGCGATCAGCGCCGAGCAGATGATGCGCGTCGGGTGCCCGGAGCCGAGCGAGATCATGCGCCGCCGCCAGCGCTGCGGCACCGGCAGCGGAAACAGATAGCGCAACAGGTCGATGATGTTCTTCAGATCGTAGTCGAAGCCGATGCGCTCGCTGGCGAAGGCGCAGACGCGCGCGCGATCGTCCGCGGTCAACCCGGTCGGCCGGCAGATGCGGGTATGATAGCGCGAATATTTCGACAGCGGCGCGGCCATCACGCCCTCGCCGATATTGGCTTCCACCAGCACCAGCGGTTCGCCGTCCGCGGTCAACCGGTCGCCGATCGGCCCGACATAGAGCGCGGCATGCGACCAGGTCGACTGGGTGAGATATTTGATGACGCCGGAGATGTGATTGCTGCCTTCGACCAGCAGCACGTCGCCGGGCTGCAGCGCGGCGCGCAAGGCGTCCGGATCGCTCGGCGTAAACGGCTCGTAGCCCTTCGCCGGCTTGTCCAGATAATGGGCGAGAACGCGCCCAATTCCGTCCGCCAACCAACCCATCGCAAAACCTTTGGCGCCATTCCCTGGCGCACCGGTGACGCTTGCTTCCCGGCGCGATCTTTCGCCGCGCTTTTCCGATCCGGCTAAATTTAATGAAGACTCGTTGCAATTTGGTTCATTGCGCGCGCGCCGCGCTAACCGAAGATTAGCCATGATAATTGCCGTGCTGCGCACATTCGGGCAATCTGCGGTCGATACACCGAGCTTTCGAATCAAGCGTCAATCATTCGCACACCATGCCGAAGTTTAGTCGCCGCTCGTTTCTGGCCGCCGGTGCCGCGATGCTGGCAAAGCCGGCGCTCGCCGCTTCCGTGGAGAGCGACGTCGATATTGTCGTCGTCGGCGCCGGCGCCGCCGGCATCGCCGCTGCGCGCCGCCTCGCGGCTGCCAAGCAGCGCTTTATCGTGCTGGAGGCCGCCGATCACGTCGGCGGGCGCTGCGTCACCGACACCACGACGTTCGGCGTGCCGTTCGACCGCGGCGCGCATTGGATCCATCAGCCGGATATCAACCCACTGCTCAAGCCGACCGCGCCGGCCAGTTTCGAGGTCTATCCGGCGCCGCGCGGGCAATCGTTGCGCGTCGGCCCGCGTCCGGCGCGCGATAGCGAGCTGGAGAATTTTCTCGCCGGTCTGGTGCGCTCGCATCGCGCTATCGCCGACGCGGCCCGCGGCAAGGGCGACATGGCGGCGGCGAGCGCGCTGCCGGCCGATCTCGGCGACTGGCGGCAAACCATCGAATTCGTGCTCGGGCCTTACACGTGCGCCAAAGAGCTTGCCTCGGTCTCGGCTGCCGATTTCGCGCGTCAGCCCGAGCGCAATTTCGACGCCTTCTGCCGGCAGGGTTACGGCGCGCTGCTCGCCAGTCTGGCGGCAGGCCTGCCGGTCAGGCTGTCGACGCCGGTTTTGCGCGTCGTCCATGGCCGCGGCATCGCGGTCGACATCCCGGCCGAGCGCTACTATGCGCGCAACGCCATTGTCACCGCCTCGACCAGTGTATTGGCGAGCGGAAAGATCGATTTCATTCCGCCGCTGGAGAAGCGCGAGCTTGACGCTTTGGACAGCCTCAAGCTCGGCAGCTACGAGCACATCGCGCTGGAATTGCCGAAAAATCCGCTCGGCCTGCAGCGCGACGATCTGGTGTTCGAAAAGTCGGACGGCGAGCGCACCGCCGCGCTGCTCGCCAATGTGTCCGGCACGGCTCTGCATGTGGTGACGATCGCCGGCAAGTTCGGCCGCGAGCTGTCCGCGCAGGGCGAGCCCGCCATGATCGATTTCGCGCGCGATTGGCTCGCTTCGCTGTTCGGCTCAAGCGTCAAAAATGCGATCAGACGCACCGCCGCCACGCATTGGGATGCCAACCCGTTCGTGCTCGGCGGTTTCTCCGCGGCGGCACCGGACGAAGACGACGCGCGCAACGTATTGCGAGAGTCGCTCGGCGGAAAACTGTGGTTTGCCGGCGAGGCGACACATGCGACGCTCTGGGGAACGGTCGGCGGCGCCTGGGAATCCGGCGTGCGCACCGCCGAAGCGGTCCTGCGGCATATGGGCGTGTTGAAAGAACAGGAAGAGGAAAGCGAACCGGCGCCCAAAAAAGTCAAGCGCGCGCCGCAGCGCAGCCGTCAGCATCGGCGGGAGCGCTGAGGCATGAGCGGGGACGGTCGCCCGAAAGCGCTAATCGCCTGGTCGAGCGGCAAGGACAGCGCCTGGGCGCTGCACGAGACACGGCGCGCGGGCGAACTCAATATTGTCGGCGCCTTGACCACGGTGACCGACGCCTTCGGCCGCGTCAGCATGCATGGCGTGCGCGAGGAATTGTTGCTGGCGCAGCTCGAAGCCGCCGGGCTTGCGCCGATCCTGGTGCGCATTCCCTATCCGTGCCCGAACGAAATCTACGAGCGGGAAATGGCCGCCGCGCTGACCGCGGCCAAGACGCGCGGCGTCACGCACATTATTTTCGGCGATCTGTTCCTTGACGACGTGCGCGCCTATCGCGAAGCGCGCCTGCAAGGCACCGGCATCACGCCGTTGTTTCCGCTCTGGCAGCGGCCGACCGGCGCACTGGCGCGCGAAATGATCGACGGCGGCGTCGAGGCGCATCTTGCCGTCATTGACCTGAAAAAACTGCCGGCCGCCTTCGCCGGCCGCCGCTTCGATTATGAATTGATCGATGCCCTGCCGGCGAGCGCCGATCCGTGCGGCGAGAACGGCGAATTCCATTCCTTCGTGTCGGCCGGGCCGATGCTGGCGTGGAGCATTCCCGTCACGGTCGGCGAAACGGTCGAGCGCGATGGCTTTGCGTTTGCGGATTTGCTGGCCGCTTGATTCAGCTTGTCGTCACCGGGCTTGTCCCGATGACCCCGTTTAGGATGGCACTGTGCACTCCTAAGCGAGATGGCCGGGACAAGCAGCCCGGCCATGACCACAAGGGTATCACCCCCGCAGCACCCCGCCCGTGCGCTTGCTCACCTCGGCGACGATCTTGGCCGCCAGCGCGTCGATCTCCGGATCGGTCATGGTCTTCTCGCGCGGCTGGATGGTGACCGCAATGGCGATCGACTTCTTGCCCGGATCGATGCCCTTGCCCTCGTAGACGTCGAACACCGTAACGCCGGCGATGAGCTTGCGGTCGGCGCTCTGCGCGGCGCGCACGATATCGGCGGCCTTGACGTTGCGTTCGACCACGAACGCGAAATCGCGTGTCACCGGCTGGAATGGCGGCAATTCGAGCAAGGCTTTCGCCCGCGTTGCTTTGGCCTTGGGCTCGGGGATTTTCTCCAGGACGACTTCGAACGCCACCAGCGGTCCTTCCGCGTGCAATGCATCGAGCGTGCGCGGATGCAATTCGCCGAACCAGCCGAGCACGTTCTGCGGTCCGATCTGGATGGTGCCGCTGCGGCCGGGATGAAACCAGACCGGCCCGCCGGCCGCGACCTGCAGCGCCTGCATCGGCGCCCCGGCGGCGGAAAGAACGGCGAAGGCGTCGGCCTTGGCGTCGAAAGCGTCGACGGCTTCCGTCTTGCTCGACCAATGGCGGCCGATGCCGCTCGCCTTTGCCAGCGCGCGCCGCACGCCGGTCGCCGCGGTAAGCTGGTCCTGCGGCCGATCGCCTTTGAAAATCTGCCCGACCTCGAACAGTGCGGCGTCGCCCAGCCCGCGGTCGGCATTCTTCTGCGCCGCCATGATGAGACCGGGAATGAGACTCGGCCGCATGTCGGATAATTCGGCCGCGATCGGATTGGCGAGCGCGAGTTCCGCACTGCCGCCGCCGAACAACTCGGCCTCGCGCTTGGAGAGGAACGACCAGGTCACCGCCTCGACCAGGCCGCGCGCGGCGAGCGCACGCTTGGCCTTGCGCGTGCGATTCTGAATCGCGGTCAGCACCGGCTTGCGCGCATGCTCGCCGCGCGGAAACTCGGTCGAGGGCACGCGGTCGACGCCGAGGATGCGCACGATCTCCTCGACGATGTCGGCGCGGCCATGCACGTCCGGCCGCCACGACGGCACCGCCACCTTCACGCGCTCGCCCTGGCCGGCGATGAAGAAGCCGAGCTTTTCCAGCACGCGGCGCACTTCGGGCAGCGGCAGTTTCAGCGCGGTGAGCCGCGGCAATTCGCTCAAGGGAAAATCGATGACCTTCTCCTTCGGCGCCGGATCGCCGGCGACCGCGATCTCCGAGGGCTCGCCGCCGCACAGGTCGAGCACCATCCGCGTCGCCAGCTCCAGCCCGGGCAGCATGAAATTCGGATCGACACCGCGCTCGAAGCGGTAGCGCGCGTCGGAATTGACGCCGAGCTTGCGCCCGGTCTGCGCGATGTTGAGCTCGTCCCACAGCGCCGACTCGATCAGCACGTCGGTGGTCGTCTCCGAGCAGCCGGTTGCCTCGCCGCCCATGATGCCGGAGAGCGATTCCACGGCGTGCTCGTCGGCGATGACGCACATGCTTTGATCGAGCGTGTAGGTCTTGCCGTCGAGGGCGCGCAGCGTCTCGCCGCTCTTGGCGCGGCGCACATTGAGATTGCCGTGCACCTTGGCCGCATCGAACACATGCAGCGGGCGCCCGCGGTCGAAGGTGATGAAGTTGGTGATGTCGACCAGCGCGTTGATCGGACGCAGGCCGATGGCCGTGAGCCGCTTCTGCAGCCAGTCGGGCGAGGGGCCGTTCTTGACGCCTTTGACCAGGCGCAAGCCGAAGGCCGGGCATAGCTCGGGCGACTCGATCGTCACCTTGACCGGGCAGGGGAAGCGGCCGTCAACCCGTTTCGGCGCGTTCTCCTTGTAGTCGCCGATCAGCGTGGCGCCGAGATCGCGCGCGATGCCGTTGACGCCGGTGCAGTCCGGGCGGTTGGGCGTGAGATTGATCTCGATCACCGGCTCGGCTGCGCCCGCCCATTCCACATAAGGCTTGCCGACCGGCGCGTCGGTCGGCAAGTCGACGATGCCGTCGTGATCGTCGGAGATCATCATCTCCGCTTCCGACAGCAGCATGCCGCGGCTTTCCACGCCGCGGATCTTGCCGACCTCGAGCGTCATGTTCTTGCCCGGGATGAAAGTGCCGGGTGCCGAGAACACGCCCTTCATGCCGGCGCGCGCGTTGGGCGCGCCGCATACTACCTGGATCGGTTTTTCGCCTTTGGCGACCTGGCCAATGTCGACCATGCAGACGCGCAAACGGTCGGCATTGGGGTGCTTCTCGGCGGAGATTACGCCGGCGATGACGAACGGCTTGAGCAGGCTCGCCCTGTCCTCGACGTTCTCCACCTCGAGACCGATCATGGTGAGCTTATCGACGATTTCGGCGAGCGAAGCCGTGGTGTCGAGATGCTCCTTCAGCCAGGGCAGGGTGAATTTCATTGGCCTACTTCCCCGGCGTCCAAAAATAGAGCACCGGCAGCAGCAGGAATACCACGATGGTGAACACGATCGCGGCACGAATGCAGTAACCGTAGAGCTCGGTGCGGATGACCAGCTCGCGTTGGATGATGGCATGCGCGCCGTCGCTGACGTCGACGAATTCGTGGGTGCGGAACACCGATAGGCAGCGCAGGCAGCCGAGCGCGATCAGCAGATAGACCGCCATCTCGGCGATCACGATGCCGACCTCGATATTGCTGTCGGCGACGAGCGGCGCGATCAGCCCGAGCCCGGCGATCATCATCGACGTGTGGGTGAGCAGGCCGGTCGCCTTGGTGTCGATCGAAGCGAAAGTGTGCGTTGCTTCGGCCGACATTTCCTTGTCGCGCTGGCGCAAGGTCGATTCATAGCTCTCGATCTTGTTCTTGTCCCAGCCGCGCGTGACGAACGCATAGACCACGCGATCGAGCGCTGACGACTTTGGCATTTTCGCCGCCGCCATCATGGACTGAGGCCTCCCGCCAGTGTCGGGAAATCGAGCGGGCGGAAGCCGTAGTGCGAGAGCCAGCGTATGTCCGCCTCGAAGAAAGCGCGCAAATCGTGCATACCGTATTTCAGCATGGCGATGCGATCGATCCCCATGCCCCAGGCGAAGCCCTGATACTCGTCGGGATCGAGGCCGCAATTCTTCAGCACGTTCGGATGCACCATGCCGCAGCCGAGAATCTCCAGCCAGTCCTCGCCCTCGCCGAACCGGATCTCGCCTTTGTCGCGCTTGCACTGGATGTCGACTTCCAATGACGGCTCGGTGAAGGGAAAGAACGACGGGCGGAAGCGCATCTTGACGCTGTCGACCTCAAAGAACGCCTTGCAGAATTCCTCGAGAATCCATTTCAGGTGGCCGAGATGCGATGACTTGTCGATGACCAGGCCCTCGACCTGGTGGAACATCGGCGTATGCGTCTGGTCACTATCACTGCGATAGGTGCGGCCGGGACAGATGACGCGGATCGGCGGCTTCTGCGCCAGTATCGTGCGCACCTGCACCGGCGAGGTGTGCGTGCGCAGCAAAAGCCGCGAGCCGTCGGCCTTGGGCGGGAAATAGAAGGTGTCGTGCATCTCGCGCGCCGGATGGCCTTCCGGGAAATTCAGCTTGGTGAAGTTATAGTCGTCGGTCTCGATATCTGGGCCTTCCGCCACCGCAAAGCCCATGTCGGCGAAGATGGCGGTGAGCTCGTCGGTGACCTGGCTGATCGGATGCACGCGGCCGATTTCGGCCGGCGCCTCGCGTACCGGCAGCGTCACATCGACCATCTCGGTATTGAGGCGCGCATCGAGCGCGGCTTCGCCGAGCGCCGTTTTGCGCGCCGCGATCGCAGCGGTGACGCGGTCCTTCAAGCCGTTGATCGCCGGGCCTTGCACCTTGCGCTCGTCCGGCGTCATCGCGCCGAGCGTCTTGAGCAACGCGGTCACCGCGCCGCTCTTGCCGAGCGCGGAAACGCGCACGGCTTCCAGCGCCGCTTCATCGCTGACGGCGGCGACGGCGGAGAGCAGGTCGTTCTCAAGCTGGACGATGTCCGGCATGGCGAGGCCCTTTATGCCTCGTCATGGCCGGGCTTGTCCCGGCCATCCACGTCTTGACGAAAAGTAAGGCGTGGATGCCCGGCACAAGGCGCACAAGGCCGGGCATGACGCAGGAGACAATTACGCCGGCAGCGCGGCCTTGGCCTTCTCCACGATCGCCTGGAAGGCCGCCGGCTCGTGGATGGCGAGGTCGGACAGCACCTTGCGGTCAACCGCGAGCCCGGCCTTGGCCAGGCCGTCAATGAAGCGGCTGTAATTCAGCCCGAAGGGCCGCACCGCCGCGTTCAGGCGCTGGATCCACAGCGCGCGGAAGGTGCGCTTGCGCCGCTTGCGGTCGCGGAAGGCGTATTGGTTGGCCTTCTCCACCGCCTGCTTGGCGACGCGGATGGTGTTCTTGCGCCGGCCGTAATAGCCCTTGGCGGCCTTCAAGACTTTCTTGTGCTTGGCGTGTCCGGTGACGCCACGCTTGACGCGGGCCATGGCAAATCTCCTTCAATGCAAACCGATAAGACGGGACAGCCGCGCTAGCGCGGCGAAGCGGGAAATCCGGTCAGCCGTTCGGCAGCCAGTATTTCTTGATGTTGTCGCCGTCGGTTTTAAACAGCACGTTGGTGCCGCGATGCTCGCGGATCTGCTTGGTGGTCCGCTTGATCATGCCGTGGCGCTTGCCGGACTGCTGGTATTTCACCTTGCCGGTCGCGGTAATCTTGAAGCGCTTTTTGGCGCCCGATTTGGTCTTCATCTTGGGCATTTGGCTCTCCTGTTCGGCGCGTTGCAGCCAAGGCCGCACGGCCGGAATGTGCTCGCAAGACCGAATGTCCGGAGCGGGGTGCTCGGAATTGAGCGGTAATCGCCGCCACGGCAGCCCTTTACCGGCCGGGCGGCGAGGGCGGCGTTATGGCAGAGGAGGCCGAAGCTTGCAACCATGCGCAAAGCGCAACGCTCGTCCACAGCCCGAGCTGCCCGCCGAAATGGCGCCGCTTTTGCGCACATCTAATGCCGAATAGTGTGCCGGGAAGAGGCTGCTCCAGGAGGTCGTCGCTGTGCTCCGTATCGTGAAATCCTTGGCGATTCTTGCCGCTTTGCTGGCGGGGTCAGCGATTGTCGGCGGCTCCGTGGCCAATGCCGCCAAGAGTCACCGCAGCCACCATGCCGCCCGCTCCGCCCACACTCAGCGCGCAGCTCGTGCCGCCCATGCCGTGAGCCATGACGGCAGCTGGAGCGTGGTCATCTTTACCGATAGAGGGGCCTGCGACAGTGGCTACCGTTTCCTCCTCGGTGTGTCGCATGGCCGGATCAGCTACGACGGCGGCGCCCCGGTGACGATCAGCGGCACGGTCTCGCACAGCGGCTATGTCAGGGTCAACATCAAGGCGAGCAGCAAAGGCGCCAATGGCAGCGGCCGCTTGTTCGCGAGCGAGGGCCGCGGCACTTGGCGCGGGCGTGGCTCAAGCGGGCCTTGCGCCGGCCACTGGGAAGCCCAACGCATCTGAGAACGGCGGCGGCGCTCAGCGCGGCGCCAGCACCATGATCATCTGGCGGCCTTCGAAGCGCGGCTCGGATTCGACCTTGGCGAGCGGACCGGTGTCGACCTTGACCCGATTGAGCAGCTGGATGCCGAGTTCCTGGTGCGCCATTTCACGGCCACGGAAACGCAACGTCACCTTGACCTTGTCGCCCTCTTCGAAGAAGCGCTGCATCGAGCGCATCTTCACCTGATAGTCGTGGTCGTCGATCATCGGCCGGAGTTTGATCTCCTTGATCTCGACGATCTTCTGTTTTTTGCGGGCTTCCGCCGCCTTTTTCTGCGCCTGGTACTTGTACTTGCCGTAATCCAGGATCTTGGCGACGGGCGGGGATGAGTTAGGGGCGATCTCCACGAGATCGAGCCCGGCCGCCTCGGCCATGCTTAAGGCGGTTTGGATGTCGACGACGCCTTTGTTGTCGCCGCTGTTATCGATCAGCTGAACCTCTCGGACGCGGATCTCCTCGTTGATGCGCGGGCCGTCCTTATTGGTGGCGGGCAGCGCGGACTTCATCGGACGACGAATGGCTATGCTCTCCTTGTGCTGTTACAGGGACCGTCTTGCGCTTGCGCACAAGCCGGAAACGCAAAGATTGGTAGAAAACACGAATAAGTCAACGCAGTTCCGGCAACAGTGCCCACGAATTCGTGTGAAACAACGGTCAAATTATTCAAATTGCTCTCTTTTGCCGGGGCAGCGGCATGGCGACCGCCCCGCCGCCGGCGACCTCGCGATAGAGCCGCAACGTCTGCTCGCTGATCAGAGCCGGAGCGAAATGGCTGCGCATCCAATCGCGGCCACGTGCGCCAATGGCGCGGCGGGTCGGTTCCGGCATGGAAAATAATCGCAATAAAACTGTCGCGAGCTCGGCGTCGTCGCCGGCGCTAAAGCGCAAGCCGGTGATGCGGCCTTCCGGCACCGTCGGCGGCGTGAGCACCACGTCCGGCCCGGCGCCGAGATCGGAAACGATCACCGGCCTTTCCATCGCCTGCGCCTCGAGGAGCGTGCGTTGCAGCCCCTCGGGCTGCACCGCCGCCGATACGACGACCGAGGCCACGGCATAGGCCGCCGGCATGTCGGCGACCGGCGCAGCCATGCGAATTACGTCTGTGGTGCCGGTCGCCAGCACCAGGTCCCACAACTCGCCGGTATAATGGGTGCGGCCGCGATCCTCGCCGACGAAAACGCAGAGAAAATCCTTGAAACCCCGCTCCTTGAGCCGCGCAACCGCGCGCACCACCACATGATGCCCCTTGCGGCGCAAGAGACGGCCGACCACCAGGATGACCTTGGTGTCGCGACCTATCCCCCAGGCGCGGCGCACCGTTTCGGAGCGCTCGTGCGCGACCTGGGCCGGGGCGAAGCGCTCGAGATCGATGCTGACCGGCAGCACCGTGATGCGCTCCCCAGGCGTGCCGTAGCGATCTTTGACCAATTGCGCAATCTGCTCGCTCACCGCGATCACGCGGTCGCCGCGCGCCATGATGCCGTTATAGAGGCGTTTGAACAGATTCTGCTCGCGAAAGCCCTTGTACCAGGTCGTCAGTAGCGGCACGCCGACGAGCCGGGCGGCGAGCAAGGCGCTCCAGGCCGCGGCGCGGCCATGGGCGTGAATCACGGCGCAGTTGCATTCGCGCGCGACGCGCTTGAGCGCGATGGCATTGCGCAAGATCACGACCGGATTGTTGCTGTCGAGGTTGAGTGGAACGAATTCGGCGCCGGCCGCGCGCACCTCGGCGACCAGCCGGCCGGCGCGGGAAACCACGCTGACGCGGTAACCGGCCTTGCCGAGAATGCCGGCGAGCGCAACTGCGCCGGCATCGGCGGCGCCGACGTCGAGGGTGGGAACGACAATGAGCACGCCAACCGGTTCGCGCACGGTTCCCGCGGCGTCCGCCGCGGAGCGGCCACGCTCGGATTGGCCGGATGTCGGCACAGGCTGCGGGTTGCTCGCAGGCATCGGCGGTCGGAAAAGCTCGTCGCGGAGGATCAGGCGTCGCGGGCCAGGAGGGAGGTATAGACGCCGCGGATGGCCTCGGCAACGCTGCGCGGTGAGAACATGAATTCGGCGAATTGGCGGGCGCGCGCGCCAAGCGCCTCGTAAGAGGTGATGTCGAGGGCGAGCGCCGCGCTCAGCGCCTTTGCCAATTCATCGGCGTCGCCCGGCGGCACGGTCCAGCCGGTACGCAATTCGTCGGCCATGCGCGGGGGGCAGAGCACGTTTTCGGGCAAAGTGCCGACGCTGCTGACCACGGTTGCGCGGCCCATGGCTTGCGCCTCGGCGGCGGCGCGGCCGGAGAGCGGCGGCTCGATCGCCGGCACCGCCACCACGTCGCAGGCGGCGATGGCCGCCGGCATGTCGGGGCAATGGCCGATCAAGCGGCAGAGCGCCTCGATGCCGAGCGTGTTCGCGCGCCCCTCGAGCGATTGCGCGTAGCGCGGTTGGCTGTCGTCGTCGCCGGCAAAGACGACGGCGAAGTTGCGCTCGCCGCGCTCGGCCATGAGCCGTGCGGCTTCGATCATGGTCATCTGCCCGTTACAGGGCGCGATCCGGCCGGGCACCAGCACGACGCGCGAATGTTGCGCGACTTTCCAAGCCCGGCGTCGCGCGGCGATGCGGTCGGCGCTCACGACGGCGGGAGCGAATGCAACGGGATTCACTGCGCGCGGGATCACGGTGACTCGGTCGGATGCAATCTTGTAACGATCGATTACCGCCTGCGCGACATAGCTCGACGGCGCGATGACCCGGTGGCCGTGTGCGAGCGATCCGCCAAGCCAGGCGCCGGGATGCGATCGCGGCGCCAGCCGATCGGGAAACGACGTGACCAGGAATGCCGGGACGCGCTCGATGGCGGTAAGCGCGCTGCGCGCTGCGCCCGCGCTCTGGGCATGGACGATGTCGATACGCTCACCCGCGATCATCTGCTCGATCCGGCGGGCATTGGCTGCGATGCGCAGCGGATTGATCGTGTCGTTCGGCATCGGCAGCCATTCGGCGCCGATGCCGTCGAGTTCGCCGCTGAGCGGGCCGTCTTCGCCCGCGACCACGGCGCGGGCGCCGGCATGCAGCAGCGTGCGGGTGATGTCGAGCGTGGCGTGGCCGGCGGGGTCGTCGCGCATGCCTGGCACGATCTGCAGGATCGTGGCGCCGGCGAGCGAACGCGATGCGGCAGGCGTCGCGTCGGGCTTGGCGTTTTCGCCCTTGCGCTCGATGGCGGCTTGCGGCGACAAGGGGCGCCAATCTTCGTCAACCTTCCTGGCTAATCCGGCCGTCGCGCGCATGAGCGAAGCTCGCCTGACCTTCCTGGATGTCGAATCACCCCCACCGAGACGGACAATCGCCGTCCGCGTGCGCGAGGGCAAGGGGCCCGGTCTGTTTTGGCTGGGGGGGTTCAAGTCGGACATGAAGGGCACCAAGGCGGAGGCGCTCGATGCCTGGGCCGCCGCGCAAGGCCGCGCTTGCGTGCGCTTCGACTATTCCGGCCACGGCGAGTCGGGCGGCGACTTCAACGACGGCACCACCAGCCGCTGGTTGGCGGAGAGCATCGCGGTTTACCGGCAATTCGCCCAGGCGCCGCAGGTCGTCGTCGGGTCATCGATGGGCGGCTGGCTCGCGCTGCTTTTGGCGCGCGCGTTGCGCGAGCACAAGGACACGGCGCCGATTGCCGGCATGGTGCTGATCGCGCCGGCGGTCGATTTCACCGAGGAGCTGATGTGGAAGCGCTTCCCCGATGCGATCAAGCGCGAGATCGAGGAGAAGGGCGTCTGGCGGCGGCCGTCGCAATATGCAGAAGAGCCCTACCCGATCACCAAAGCTCTGATCGAGGACGGCCGCAAACATCTGTTGCTCGGCGGCCTGATCGAGGCCGGCTGCCCGGTGCATATCTTGCAGGGCGTGCAGGACCCGGACGTGCCCTGGCGCCATGCGGTCGAACTGGTGTCGCGCTTTGCCGGCGACGACGTGGTGCTCACGCTGATCAAGGACGGCGACCATCGGCTCTCGCGGCCGGAGGACATCGAGCGGCTGATCGCGGCGGTGAAGGAGTTCTAAGATTTGTCGTCACCGGACTTGTCCCGGTGATCCCGCTTAGGTGAGCACGGTATTTGCCTAAGCGGGATGGCCAGGACAAGCCCGGCATGACATCAAAATTGGGTGGCGCGCCACTCCTCTTTCACTCTCTCATCCGCGTCATCGCGCGCAAGCTCCGCGAATGCTTCGCGCGGCAACAGCCGGCCCAGCGCCCAGACTGCGGCGCCGCGCACCAAAGGCGACACATCGTCGAGCAGGCGCTCGGCCTCGCGCGCGAGCGCGGCTTCGCCCGAGTTGCCGATGGCGATGAGCACGTTGCGCACAAAGCGATCGCGGCCGATGCGCTTGATGGCGGTCTTGGCGAACAGGGCGCGAAATTGCGCGTCATCGAGCCGCGCCAATTCGGCGAGCGCCGGCGCGCGCAGCGTGTCGCGCGCCGCCAACTTCGCCTCGCGGCCCTGGCGGGCAAACTTGTTCCACGGGCAGACGGCGAGGCAATCATCGCAACCATAGACGCGGTTGCCGATCAGCGGCCGCAGCGCGCGCGGGATCGGACCCTTGTGCTCGATGGTGAGGTAGGAGATGCAGCGGCGCGGATCGAGCCGGTAGGGCGCCGGGAACGCGGCGGTTGGGCACACATCGAGGCAGGCGCGGCAGCTGCCGCAATTGTCGGGCTCGGGCTGATCGGCCGGCAGATCGAGCGTGGTGAAAATCGAGCCGAGAAAGAGCCAAGAGCCGAATTGACGCGACACCAGGTTGGTGTGCTTGCCTTGCCAGCCGAGGCCGGCTTTCTCGGCCAGCGGCTTTTCCATCACCGCGGCGGTGTCGACGAACACCTTGACCTCGCCGCCGGCATTCTCGATGAGCCAGCGCGCGAAGCGCTTGAGCCGCGACTTGATCAGCTCGTGATAATCCTCGCCCTGGGCGTAGACCGAGATCGCGGCGCGGTCGCGCGCCTGCAGGATCGCCAGCGGGTCATGGCCGGGGCCGTAGTTCATGCCGAGCATGATCACCGAGCGAACATCCGGCCACAGCGCCGCAGGCGCGCCGCGCCGCGCGGCCGTCGTCTGCATCCAGACCATGTCGCCCTGCAGGCCTTCGGCGAGGAAACGCTCGAGCCGCGCTTTCGCCTGCGGCACGGCGTCCGGGCGGGTGATGCCGAGCACGTCAAAGCCGCACGCCCGCGCCTGCTCGGCAAGCGCGGCCTTGATCTTATCCGGTGCGCTCAGAAGTCGAGATCGGCGTAAATCTTCGACGGCGGCAGCCCGGCCAGCGTGTCGGCCAGCAGCGGCCGGAACGAGGGGCGCGATTTGATTCGCGCGTACCAGTTCTTGGCGGCCTCGTCTTCGTTCCACGGCACCTCGCCCAGGTAGTCGGCGGCCGACAGGTGGCCGGCGGCGGCCAGGTCCGCATAGGTCAGCCGCTCGCCGGCGAGCCAATGGCGCGTGCGCACCAGCCAGCCGACATAACCGAGATGATAGCGGATATTATGGCGCGCGGCGCGCAGCGCGTCAGTGTCGGGCGGACCGCCGCCCTGTTCCCGCGTCTTGTGCCGCTTGAACACCCGCTCGTTGACCAGCGGCCCGCTGACCTCGGCGTGGAATTTGTCGTTGAACCAGCTGGCCAAACGCCGCACCTCGACGCGGTCGACGATTGCCGCCGGCATCAACGAGGCCTCGCCGCTCTCGCCGGCGAGCACCTCCTGCAAGTACTCGGCGATGATGGTTGCGTTTGGAACCGCCGGCTGGCCGTCCGGCACCAGCACGGGGATATCGCCGGCCGGATTGAGCAGCAGGAACTCCTCGCGCCGCTCCCAGAACCGTTCCTCGACCAGCCGCGCCTCCAGCCCGTATTCGCCAAGCATCAACCGCACGTAACGCGAGTGCGGGCAGAGCGGATGATGCAGCAGTGTCAACATGGGCCCTGAGGTGCGCGGCCGGCAGTCGAGCCGCGGGTGGCGGGAATCGGAATGCAGCACTATAGAAAACGCCGCGTTGGAGCAATGAAAGCTGAGCAAATTGATGGCGGTTACGACTTTTTTCGTTGCCCTGGTTATGCCATTGCGCAACAAGCGCTGGCCGATTCGTCCCTGCGGCCAGCCGACCGATCGCCCCCGGAGCGCGCCCGATGACCTTCCACGCCATTGAGGCGGCCGGCCTGATCTCCTCGCATATCGACCTTGTCAAGGCGGCGGTGCTCGGTTTTGTAGAGGGGCTGACCGAATATCTGCCGGTTTCCTCGACCGGGCACCTGCTGCTGATGGAGCGCATCCTGGGCTGGGGCGATGACGCCTTCGGCAAGGCCTTCGCCATCCTGATCCAGCTCGGCGCCATCCTGGCGCTGCTCAGCATCTATTTCGGTCGGCTCTGGAATCTGGCGCGTCACATGTTCACGCAATGGGACGCGGCGCGCTTCATCATCGGCGTGCTGCTCGCCTTTCTGCCGGCGGCGGTCATCGGCGCGCTCGCCTACCACATCATCAAGACCTACCTGTTCGACGTCCGCATCGTCTGCATTTCGCTCATCGTCGGCGGCTTCGTTCTGATCTGGGTCGATCGGCAGGACCTTAAGCCGCGCTATCATGAGGCGACCGGCTTCACGCTGCCGATGTATTTCATCATCGGCATCTGCCAATGCTTCTCCATGATCCCCGGCGTGTCGCGCGCCGGCGCGACCATCGTCGGCGCCATGCTGCTGGGCGCCGACCGCCGCTCGGCCGCCGAGTTCTCGTTCTGGCTGGCGATGCCGACCATGGTCGGCGCCTTCGCCTACGAGGCGTTCAAGGATCGCCACGAGCTCGCCCACGCCAATATCGCGGCCATCGCCGTCGGCTTCGTCTGCTCGTTCATTTTCGGCTGGATCGTGGTGAAGACGTTTCTCGGCTACGTGCAGCACCACACTTTCGCGCTTTTCGCCTGGTGGCGCATCGTGGTCGGCGCCATCGGCCTCTACGCGATCTATTTTTGGTGAGTTGCGCCGGCGGCGCAAGGCAGACATCCCCGTCATCTCCGGGCTGCGCCGAAGGCGCTAGATCCCAGTCATCCCGATTCATTGGGGTCCTGTGCTCCCCTGAGCGACGATGACTGGGGAGTCATCGTTTGACGCGGCGGCTATGAGGCGCGCGCATTTTGACCGATTCATTTTTCAAACAACTGGCTTAGCCAAAGCTCCGCCGCCCCTATTCTTGGCGGCGCGGGGTGCGCCGTAGCCTCTCCCGGCTTCTCGCCGGGCCTTTCGTTTCCCCCGGGCGCGAGCCCGAGGGGATGGAGCGCCGAGCGGCGCCACATCATCCGCCTTGCGGCGGCGCGCGCCTTGCGATCGGCACGCTCGCCCCTCGGCGCTCCACGGCGGCGATTTCTGACCCCGGGTCCGCGTTTCCTGGGACGAGGCGTTTTGCGCCAATCCCAGTCCAGCAGGCTCCCTGCGGAGCGGTCGTAGTGCCGCCCGATCGGGTCCCGAAGCCTCCCGAGCGCAAGCTTACGAGGCTTGCCCGCGGGCGCCGCATCCTCCCCCGCCCTCCTTGCGTCTCATGAGGACGCCCTCGGAATGGGGAGGATGCATGGGAATATAATCCAGTGTAGGAATATTGTCAAGCGGCGGCTTGCCGGTTTCGACCGCAGTCTGAATCGTGTTTGTCGCCGAGCGATCGAAGGTCCGCTTTCGGGGTTGAATAGACATGGGAGGGCTTCGATCCTCGGCCGTGTAGGAGGGCGAATGACCCAAGTGCGACATTGAAGCTGCCTTACTGAGCAGTTGCACAAAGGCCGTCTGTGCCCCTATCGGAACGCCCTTCTAAGCCGATATGATGCCCCGTCCTGTGAGCCTCGGGGGAGGTAATGAAACGGCGAGAGTTCATTACGCTTCTTTGTGGCGCGGCTGCTGCGTGGCCGATGTCCGGGCGCGCGCAGCAAACTGAAAGGGTTCGGCGCATCGGCGTGATATTCAGCCTCGCTGCGTCCGACCCGGAATCACAAAAGCGCAAAATAGCGTTCGAGCAAGGTCTACAGGAATTGGGCTGGACAGAAGGCCGCAATGTGCGGATCGAATATCGTTATGCTGCGGGTGATGCCAGCAACATTCACAAATATGCCGCCGAGTTGATCGCGCTTAAGCCGGACGTCATTTTGGTCTCTGGCGGATCGGTCGTGGGTCCGCTGCTACAATTGACTCACACTGTCCCGGTTGTGTTCACGCAAACCCCTGATCCGGTCGGTGCTGGGTTTGTCGACAGCTTGGAACGGCCGGGTGGTAACGCCACCGGGTTCACTAATTCCGAATATGCCGAAAACGGAAAATTGGTAGAGCTGCTCAAAGAAATCGCGCCTCACGTGACGCGAGCCGCAGTGCTTCGCGATCCCGCGAGCCCCCAAGGGACTGGGCAGTGGGGTGCCATCCAGGCAGCGGCGCCAGCGGCTCGTATCGAGGTGAGTCCGATTAATGTGCGCGCCGCCGACGAGATCGAACGAGCTGTCGCGGCCTTCGCTCGTTCCTCCAATGGCGGTCTGATCGTGCCGGGGAGTGCGTTAGCAATTGTTCATCGCAAGCTGATCATTGCGCTTGCGGCGCGACACAAGCTGCCCGCGGTCTACCCCATCCGCTTCTTCGCTACAGACGGCGGGCTGATTTCCTATGGGGCTGACGGGACCGAACCGCACCGGCGTGCAGCAGCTTACGTCGACCGTATTCTCAAAGGGGAAAAACCGGGCGACCTGCCGGTGCAGACGCCGACCAAGTATCAACTGGTGATCAACCTCAAGACCGCAAAAGCGCTCGGCCTGACCGTGCCGCCGTCGCTGCTTGCCCGCGCCGACGAAGTGATCGAATAAGAGTGCTGTCTGCTGCGGTGCATGAGTCCGGTTGTGGCCCATCCCATCATTTCGCGGCGATGCAGTAATACGATCGTCTTCGGAGCGAAGCAGACATTGATCGAGCGAACGTAGGGTAAGCAAAGTCGCACCAGCGCAATGGCTGCCGACCGTTCGCCGATCCGGCGATATCGCGACGCTCGCCGGCGGCTTGAATAGGATTTAATCGTGCGCTGCCCTAACTAGGCAAAAGTAGAAAATCGCCATGCGCAAGACCCAATCACTCAACATCACCCTACCCCGCGACATGGCCAAAGTGGTGAAGGACAAGGTCGCGTCCGGCGACTATGCGACTGAGAGCGAGGTCATTCGCGACGGCTTACGCGCGCTTAGCGAACGCAATGCCGCGCTGGAAAACTGGCTGCGCACGGAAGGCGTCGCGCGCTATGACGCCTATAAGCGCGATCCGCGGGGAGAGCCGGCAGAAAAGGTCTTCGCGCAATTGCGCCGGCATCACACAAAAAGGCTCAAGCGGATTAGCCGATGACCTTTGCGGTCGTCTTCAGCGCGTCCGCCAAAGCCGATCTTTTCGCCATATACGATTATATCGCCGAACGTGCGGGCAGCGAGATCGCGCTGCGTTTTATCGAAGCAATAGAAACCTATTGTCTGGGTTTTGCGAACACCCCGGAACGCGGCACGAAACGCGTCGCGCCCTAGTGTATTCGACGTCGAGACGATGGAGGGACGTTTATCCCCGCGGCTGTCAGTAACACGCGGGCGGCCTCGCGCGCGGCGCGCGCCATTTTTGGATCGCCGTGCACCAGCGCTTGTGCGACCGCACCTTCGCCTAGAATCATGAGTTGTGTCGCCAGAGCGTCCGGATCGGCAACATTGAGTTGCTTCAGCAGTTTGCGGAATAGCGTGCGGCGCTTTTCTTTATGGGCGACCGCAATCTTATGCGCGGCGTGTGCGGGGTCGGCCAACTCCGCAACAGCGTTCATGAAGGGGCAACCCCGATAACCCTCCTTTCGCATTGCCCGTTCAAGTCGGTCGAAGTCTTCAAGGATTTGCTCGGCAGGCGGACCATCGGTTACTTCGATGGGCCGCAATCGGCGTGACAGATAGGCGACGATGAGGTCGTCCTTTGAAGGAAAATAGTTGTAGAGCGTGCGTTTGCTGATGCCGATTTCAGCGGCAACGGTATCGACGCCGATGACGCGAATTCCCTGACGATAAAACAGGCGGTCGGCCGTATCGAGGATGCGCTCCTCCATCGCCGCTTTGGCTGAGGCTCGTGCTGACATTACACAGACCTGTGTATTTTCTCTTGACATCAAGTTTGTAAGGGTTCAGCTTATATACACAGGTCTGTGTAATCAAGGGAGGCACCCATGTGGCGCCCATTCGTGCGATCGTCGTCGCTCGTACTGTTGGCACTGGCTTTGCTGCCAAGCAACGCCATCAGCAAAGAAAAGTCGCTACGCGAGCAGTTGGTAGGGACGTGGAAGATTGTCAGGGTCAACAACACCCGGCCAGATGGCAGCATCAAGCAAATATTCGGCCCCAGCCCGAAAGGAATCGCTGTATTCGACGCACGTGGCAATACCGTAATCGTGCTGATGCGCTCCGGCCGTCCCAAATTTGCTGCCAATAATCGCGATTTGGGGACACCGGATGAATATAAGGCTACGGTGCAGGGCACCCACGCCTATTTCGGCACTTATTCGGTCATTGAAAAAGATAAGACCCTCGTCTTTCACGTCGAAGGCAATACCTTTCCTAACCAGGAGGGGATGGACACCAAGCGGTTGATCTCATTCAAAGGTGACGAGTTCACCTGGATAACACCTAAGCCGTCCGTCGGTGGGAAATCGGAAGCCGTTTGGAAACGCGTCAATTGAAAGCTTTGGTACGTGACGGATTCACTTGCCCCCGTTCGCTGAGCGTGCGGGGCTTTTTGTTTCCGGCTTGCCTTATCCATCATGTCTGGTTTTGGCTCATCTCGTCATTTCGCGGCGGCGCGGTTTGCCGGTGTGAATGACCCCGTCGCGTCGATAGCATCCATGCCGATGATGGCGATGCCGGCATTGCGTTCGCCGCGCCGCATGGCAGACCATTCGCGGTCGACGCCCGCATTGGCGTATTCGATCATGTCCTTGCGCACGCGTTCGCGCACGGCCGCCGCAAGACCGACCGCCGTATGCCAGGCGTCGATGTCGGCATTCGATTCCGCAACGACGATTTCGCGCGCCTCCTGAAAGTGCTGCCAGGTGATGACCGTGAGAAACCCCAGCACGACGGCATAGAGCGTTCCCGCCACGACGATGATGATGCCGCCGACCTCGTTATGCTCGATCAGCGCCTCTTTGCTGAAGTGCCGATGGACATAGAGTTGACCGAGACAGGCAAGGCCGATGGCGAGCGCGAGCGCGCCGGCCAAAAATACGGCTGCCGGTATGGCGCACAGGAAGCCCATTCCGATTTCCTCTCCTGGAATGGGGTCGCCATGCGGTGAGCAGGCCCCTGGCTCAAACCCTAACGCGAATGAGTGAAAATCGATCCCCCACTCAAACCAATTGCTAAGCGCAATAGCCAAAAGGACGTCTAGTCATGCAAAGCGCGTATGGCGCTACCGTTCAAATCTGGACCATTACCCCGTTGACTTAGCCGTGTCACAAATCCGACATATAGGTCGCAGCACAGGAGCGGACGCATGTGGCTTCCCACGCAGGACGACGCGGTTGAAATCTTCGCTCGGCACTTCGAAGCGCTTCACCGAAGCGGATCGGCACTTCACGCTAGGCAAACCGCAGACCGCTTAAAAGAGAGCGGCGACCACGAGGGTCACAGGATATGGCATCGGGTAGCTGACAAGATCGAAGACCTGCGGCGAGACCAGAAGCTCGTGCTTCGGCGAGCAATGGAAAAGACATAAGCCTCCGACGCCCAACATCTGTTCCTTATCCTAGGCCGCAAACTTGATCCAGGCCGGCCCGTAGAGCCGACCAGGGTTTGGGTTTTGTGACATGAGCGTGACCGATTTATTCCATCTGACCGCGGTCGAACATGCAGCCGCGGTAGACGGCCAACTTTTGAGTCTCCCACGTCTTATCGTCAAAGGGCTGGACCTTCTTATTGCATTCGCGCAACGCGGCCCCCCGCGCCGCACTAATTTGCGGGGACTCCGGATCCGCGCCGACATGGCGGACGCGTTCCTTTGCGAAACTCGGCGAACCGATCACCGCAAGCGCGAGCGCGAGCGCGGCGATGTATCTTGGTGAAGTAGCCATAGCTCTGTCTCCTCATTCGTTCGATGGATTGATTTCGTTGACTGGTCTCAACGCGCGCAACAATGCAATGCAACGAAAAACGAATTAATCTTTTGATGGGGATCAACGTTCCGCCTCAGGTGAAATGCGGAGATGATCCGTCATCAATCCGTGGTTCCGCCGTCATCAAATTGTGCCGGCATGAGGAGGAACTAATCCGAAATCAGTTTTGTGTTTTTGGCGCGAAGGAGAGACACCTGGCCACGGTGAAATTTGTTCACGATCCACCCGGCGGTCCGCAGCCGCAGCGGGGTTATTTAATATCGGTGGGCTGGCCGCATTACGCGCACGGCGGCTCCGTCTTAACTCGCGTCTGTAACAACATTGATGACTTGAGACGTGAGGTTGGACAATTAAAAGCCGAACTTGATGCCGCACTCGCCAATGGCGAAAACTTTTTCAACCAGTAGATGATACATCCCCGTCCCTGAGCGATGTCCGAGTTTGGCCCATCCCGTCATTTCGCGGCGGGGCAGTCATTCGACCGTTTTCGCAGCGAAGCATACATCGTTTGAGCGAACGTAAGGTTGGGAAAGGCGCGCCAACGCCGTGCTCGCCGATCGTTCGCCGATCCGGCCATATCGCGAAGATCGCCGGCGGCTTGAATAGGATAACCTTTGCGGTCGTCTTCAGTGCGTCCGCCAAAGCCGATCTTTTCGCCAGATACGATGATATCGCCGCGGGGCCGAACAGACATCCGAGGACTTCGATCCTTGGCCGTTTAGCTATCGAATGACCATTCCGGACGTTTGCACGCTCGGCTATAATTCTCTCGATCCTAGTCCCTGAGGATACGGGCGCTTGCATCATGTTTGATTTGGACCAATTCATCGCCGACTGCCGCACCGCAATTGCCCAAGATTCTTCGCAGAAATCCGTGCGCGAAGTCGTTGCTCGCGCGGTTTCCGACCCCGCTGCGGTGCTTAAAGGCATCGGTGAGCCGAAACGTGCAGCAATTCAGCCACTTTATCGATCAAATGATCTCACGATTCTCAATGTGATCTGGCCCGCTTCCTTCACGCGCATGCCGCACAATCATCAGATGTGGGCCGTTATCGGCGTCTACACCGGACGAGAAGACAACATATTCTGGCGTCGCTTGCCGGGAGGCTCCGACGGTAAAGTTGAAGCAGCGGGGGTTAGAGCAATATGCGCAAAGGATGCCTATCCGCTCGGCCGCGATATCATTCATTCGGTCACAAACCCGCTGTCGCGGTTGACCGGCGCTCTTCAAGTTTATGGTGGCGATTTGTACGGGGTCATACGCAGTGAGTGGGATGCGGAGACGCTGTGCGAACAGCGCGTGCAGGCAGCTCCTTCGGTCCAGCTCTTCGAGGCAGCCAACACGGCCGTGCGTGCCTAGCAGCGCTGCGATCCCCTAAGCGGGATGGCCGACACGAGCCATGACCGTACACTCGTCGAAGCCGCCAGCATTACGCCGCGCGGCTGCGGAACTGGCCGGTCTTGCGGAAGCGCCAGAGATAGGACGGCACGATCGCCTCGATCGGCTCCGGCTCGATGCCGATGCCCGGCAGCGTGCGTCCGGTCGCCTTGGCCGCCGCCGACACCACATTATCGGCGCGTAGCAGCTCGACTTGGTCGGGCGTGAGCAGCGGCTTCGGCATGAATTGCAGGAACATGGCTTGTAGCTTGGCGACAAAGAACGGAATCGGCACCAAGAGCCGCTTGCGCTCGATCGTGGCGAGGATGAACTGCATCAGCTCCTTGAACGTGCGCACGTCCGGCCCGCCCAGCTCATAGACCGTGCCGCCCTTGAGCTCGCCGTCGACCGCCTTGGCGATCGCCGCCGCCACATCGCCGACGAACACCGGCTGAAACCGCGTGTTCCCGCCGCCGACCAGCGGCAGCGCCGGCGATGCCCGCGCGATGGCGGCGAAGCGGTTGAAGAAATCGTCCTCCGGCCCGAACAGGATCGACGGCCGCATGATCACGGCCTGCGGCTGCGTGCCCAGCACCAGCCGCTCGCCCGCCGCCTTCGAGCGCGCGTAATGCGAGCGCGCGTGCTCGTCGGCGCCGATCGCCGAAACATGCACCAGCCGGGCGCCACGCGCGCTCGCCGCGCGCGCGATCTGCGCGGCGCCTTCGGTCTGCACGGCGTCGAAGCGCTGGCGCCCGCGCTCGAACAAGATGCCGACCAGATTGATCAGCACCGCGGCGTCGCGCGCCGCCGCGTCGACCGAGGGCGCATGGCGCAAGTTCGCCTGCACGGCATGGATCTGGCCGACGCGGCCGAGCGGCTGCAGATGGAAGGCGAGATCGGGCCGGCGCACCGCCACGCGGATCAGGTAGCCGCGGCGGGCGAGCGCCCGCACCACGTGGCGGCCGAGAAAACCCGAGCCGCCATAGACCGTGACCAGGGTGTCGGATGTGCTTTTGGCGGGCATGCCGCGCTCTTCGGGTTGCCGGCCGGCAATACAAGATCGGCCGCGGGCTGTACAGGGCACGGCTCCATTGCGGGGCGCTCGCGAAACGGGCGAGGCCGGAAGTCAGAGCCGAATGCGAAGTCGGTCAGTTTGGCAGTTCAGCCAGGTCGCCCAAAGTGAGGGGCACAATCCGAACAAAGCTCACCACTTCAATGGCGATCATGGACGCCCGAGGAACCTCAAGTAGAAAGCTCCGAACACCAAGACAATGCCGATATTCACGATCAGCCGTTCCCAGAAGCGGTTTCTGAAGAACAGCAAATCTACGCCGACGATAACGGCCGCCATCGCCGCCACGTAAAGCACGACGGTTGCCTGTCTGCCCATTTCAGTACCCTACGCCGCTTGTTGGCTCTTCTCCGGACCCCCGCGGTCCCGGCTTTGGCAGAGAGCGTCGATCGGGGCGTTTCTCGCCTTTGGAGCCTTGGGGCATCGCCGTTCCTTACACTGGATACGCGCTTAGGATATAGGGCCCGATGGCCAGATTCGAGACCCCGGCCAGCGGGGCGGAAATCAAACCGAGACAACCGGTCCTTCAATTGACAAGCCGAAAGGGGCTCCGTACCTAAGCCTCGCCGGCCCAGGTGGCGGAATTGGTAGACGCACTAGTTTCAGGTACTAGCGCCGCGAGGCGTGGAGGTTCGAGTCCTCTCCTGGGCACCAGCCTGTAGCTTTTGGGGCGGGGTAGCCGAACGCGTAACCCGCCGCGTTGGAAACGAACACGGGCCGAGTTGCCCAACCCAACGCGCCGCCGTGCCGACCGAAAACCGCATCGAGATCAATCCGAATGTGATGCTCGGCAAGCCGGTGATCCGCGCCACACGCATCGCAGTCGAGCTTATCTTGCACAAGCTCGGCGAGGCGGCAACGCACCAGGAATTGCTCGAAGCCCGCCCGCGCCCGACCGAGCAGGACATCCCGGCTGCCATGATCTAGGCCGCCGGCACCTTGGCAGTCAGGATTAAGACGAGCCCTTCCCTAAAGGGCTTGAGTGCCGCGATTCGGCAGCTTCGTTGAGCTTCAGCGAGCGGCAACTTCTCATCCATGCCTTGATGTCGGATGCCCTGCCGGCGAGCACTTTCAACCATTTGCTATTGCGGATTTCAGCGTTGGCGTCGCTCGTTTGCCAAAGCTCCCGCACGATGAGCACGCGCCAGGACGTTCGCCCTGCCTTGCTGTGGCGTAAGTCAAGAGTTTCGATATTGAACTCATAGTCAGACCCGGAAAAGCGATGCCGGTTGCGTGTGCATTGAACCCCGTGCGCAGTCCAGGAACGGCGCGGATCACCCAGTGTCGGTGCGTCGATGACAAACTCGATATCGGCAATCGTCTGCGCGTTACCGACGCGTTTCATGCAAGCTCCCTAGTATTATGAGTCCGTTCCGAGCCGGCAAATATCGCCGCATATAAATCCTCTCCGTAGCTCGTTTGCAGCGGCGCGGCTTCCACCAGCCTGAACGGGCGCGTGCCATCCGGCCGCCGCTCGGCCAGCAGGAACAGCGCGCCGGGCAGTCGCCGATCGAAAACATTGCGCGCGAAATGATAGAGATGCGTAACAAAGGCGACTTTGACGCCTTTCTCCAGCAGCGCCCGCGTGATCTGACTTGCGATTTCCGAGCCTTCACGCTCGTTCGTGCTGGCAAATGATTCGTTGAACAAAACGAACGCATTCGGCTTGATGCGATCGACGATTGCGCTCATGCGGCCGAGCTCTTCGTCCCATTTGCCACTCTCCATCGCAGCGTCTTCTTCGCGCTTATAATGGGTGAACACGCCGTCGCGCGCCTCGGCGGTGAAAGCTTCCGCCGCGACGAACATCCCGGCCTGCAACATCAATTGTGCAAGCCCGAGGCTGCGCAAGAAGGTGGATTTGCCGCCGGTATTCGCGCCGGTGATAATCAGCAGGCTCTTGTGGCGGGAGGCGAGATCGTTGCCCACGACTTTGCGTCCCATGCTGAGCGTGAGCGACGGGTCGTAAAGCCCGGCAAATGACAACGTCCCGTCGCCGGCGGGGCGCGCAACGGGCAGACAAACCGGCTCGCCGAGCGCTGTCAGGCGGCGGTGCAGGTTCAGGCAGCCGATATAGAAAGCAAGCTCGGTGCGTAGCATCTGGAAAAAGCCCAGGATGTGATCGACCGATTGCGCGAGCGCGTTGGCGACCAAGTTGAGGCCCTGATCGTTCAGCGCCGCCAGCGCCCGAGCACCCGCTTCGTCGCGTGGGTGAAGCTGAAATGTGTATCCCTGCGGCTTAAATGGAAGAAGCCGAAGCGGCCAAGCCCGTTTGTCCGCGTGCGGCTTGCGCAGTGCGTAATGCGTGCCCTTGTTGCCGTCCCGCAATTGAGCGCTGATCAGCACGCCACCGCGAAAACGCAATTCCTTCAGGCGCTTTTCGATTTGCGTAAAATAGCCGTCGGTGAGCTCGTTCATGAGCATCGCAAACAGGCGATCAAATCCTTCAGACGAGAACTTGCCGGAGTAACCGTCGGCGATGCTCCTTAATCGCTTCAGCATGCGGACGAACATTTGCAGTACTTCGACTGCCCGGTGCAGGATACTGCCGGGCGAGCGGCTGAAATAACTCCAGTAATTCTTCCGCTCGTTGGCAATCGCTTCGAGGGCAATCCGATAAATCTCATTGACGACATCCGCGTTCTTCAGGCAATCGCGGAATATCTCTTGGCGATAGTTTATGGCATCGGGGTCGGTGAGACTTGACAGCAGCGCGACCTTCGCCACCTCGAACAAGAACGGGTCATCCTTTGCCATCGCGTCGATAACGACGTCCAAGCCAAGATCCTGCGTGAGCGCCGCCTGGTTCCAGGGCAGGATCTGCTCGAGGTCGAGCGGGGGTCCGCTGTAACGTGGCCGCAGCTCCTTTTCGCGCCGCGCGATGAGTTGCTGCGGGTCGAAGTCACGATCGCGATGCAGCAGAAAGGCTTTCACGACCCGATCCGTTTCTTGATGAGCTCGTAGGTGAGGCCGTGCTTCTGCGCGATCGCCAAGGCGTATGCGAGCCCGTCGGCCGGCTTGCGCACGATCAGAAATGTGCGCAAGGCCGGATTGTCCGGCACGACGGTGCTCACCATGGAAACCGTTTGCGAGGCGAACGACGCCAATTCGTCAACGAACGTCACCCACACAAACAGGAGATCGAGCGCGATCAGCTTTTCAATTATGCGCTTGCTGAGGAACGTCTCGTCGCGGATGGTTGTCGAGGTGAAAATCTCGTTGAGAATGATGATCGAGCGTGAGGTTGCCCGAGCAAGCAGTCCGCGGATTCGCACCAGGTCGTCTTCGAGCTTACCATGGAGGTTTTCGACCCTCTCCTCTTTCTCGAAATGTGTGAGCAATTGGTCGCACAAGAGCAGTTGGGCTGCGCGTCCGGGCACGGGACACCCGATCGCCGCCAGATAGTGCAGCTGTCCAACCATGCGGGCGAACGTTGTCTTCCCGCCCTGGTTCGGACCGGAAACGACGAAGCCCCGCTCCTGGCCGCTCAAATGAAAATCGTTGACGGTGACTATCGAACCTTCGGCCGCCAGCTTGCGTGCCAATACAAGATCGAACGCGCCGTCGGCCCTGATCGCCTTACTGGTTTCGGACAGCTTCGGATAGCAGAATGGCAGGCCGGCCTGTTTGAGCGGTGCGACGTAATCGAGGTAGGAGAGATAGAACTGAATCTCGCGATCGAAGACGACAACAGTTGCGTCCAGGAAATTCGCATTGTTGCGGCAATATCGCGCAAGCGCGGCGAACACGGCCGGATTCAATTTGGCGACGAATTCCAGAACCTTGGCCTCGATGTGGTCCATATCGTCGGTGACCGGAAAGCGCACACGGTAATCCCTTACGGCGCCTTGCTTGAACTTTGCGAATGTCTGCTCGACTTCCGCGCTGTAGTCGGCCTCCTGCCGATAATCGCGCACTGTGAATCTGTCGCCTTTGATCACCATGCAATATTGGATCGCGGCGAGATCGGTTTTGAGCTTGTGCGCCTCCGAGAGCAATGAGTTGAATGGCGCAGATTTGGCGTAGAGCGACAGGTAATCGCGGAGGCCGCGAAAACCGCGCGAGCGCAGCTCTATTGTGGCGAGGTCATCGGCAAGGGATCGGATCGTTTCGCAATAGGTCTCGACCGCATCCAGGAACCAAGCCTGCTGTTGCTCGCGGTAATGCAGCTTCCCCACTCGGCCGAGGTATGCCCGCATTTCGCACATGTTCTGCGCGAAGGCGTTCATCCGGTCTCGCAAAAGGCCTCCATCGAGGTCCTGCATGACCTCCTGGCGGTAATGGATAGTGTCGATGTCGTCGAGCAGCGTATTAAAGAACGTTGCTAGATCGTACTCCTCTCTCCCGTCCGTGGCGGCGGCAACGAATTGATCGAGGTTAAGATCGGAAAAGAAACCCGGCTCGCCCGGCGGGCTCGGCGGAGCGCGGCGCGGGAAAAGGATGCTGCGGAACGCTTCCTTCGGCGCTTCCCCAGCGTGTTTCGCAACGGACTTTGGCAGCACCGACGCGTCCATGACTCGCCTCCAATCACGCCGCGCTATGCGCCTTGCGGCGCGCATCGCGGCGATCGGTATTATCTGGCGAGTGCTGGCAGACACCCGCCGGACGCGGCGGGTTTCAAGAACTGCTCCCGCCGCGCGTCAAAACGCAGCAGGAGTCATCAGCCTCATCGGCGGTTTTCGGGGGACTCCTTCCCCGCACAGTGGAACTTTATGCATCCTATCGGGCAGGTCAACCGCCAGGAAAGGCCGAATGTTCCTTCGAAGAAATTGCATCGTTCGCTTCAAAATCCCCCACCTTTTAATTGGCATTTGGGTCATTCGCTCCATAAGTGGGCAAGGATCGGAGTTCTTGGATGCCCGATTGGTCCCGAATGCGGACCTTCAATGGCTCGGCAAGGCCGACGACAGCGCCATCATACGTCGCCTCGGCGCCCGACCACCGAAGTCGGAGCCGCAGCAACACGAGCATCGGCAGAAGTAAGGTTCTCGATTGCAGCCCCCCGCGATGCTAGCTCCGCCCGCATCGCGCGGATGTGCATAATGAGACCAACGGACAAATCCGAGTAACGCAACGGCAGTTTGCGTGCCGCTCGACTCAGGTTTTTTAGGTCGCTTTGCAATGCGTCGATATCTAACGGAGTAAGCTCGGCGTCCATTTGACTTTCGACCGCAAGCGCGCGGCGATAGAGCTTGTTAAGATAACTGTGCAGGAGCCAACCGTAGATTCTTGGCGCATAAGTAAAGATTGGAATGATAATCGCGATGAATGTTACGACGATCGCTATCACCCGCTTCGCGTAATGAATCATCCAGAACGGTAGATATCGTTGCAGAAATGAAGGACCATTCTTATAAAAATCAACAGCCTCGTCGGCCATGGAATATTCGGGATCTGTTTGCGTCGGAAATTCACCGGCACGATTGAAGATGGTGGAACCACGGTGCTCTTCATGCATCACTCTCGCCAACAGGTAGATCAATTCTGGATGCAAGTCTTTACGCACCAGTACGACGTTTGTGGTGGCGATGAGATTGACGTCGTTTGAAGGAATGTTTTTCCCGAGATCAATGGCCCCTTGGGGAAGCACGAGATGATTCAAACTGGGAAACAAACGGGCGAGCGTTTCGGCCTGGGCGATGTTCATCAACCGCAGCACGGGATCGTACTAAAGCGGTTGCATGATCGGAGAATGCGGGTCTTGCGGCGGCAGCGTTACGGCGTCGAGGTCGCCATTCTTTAGAGCCTTGATCGCTATCCGGCCCTGTAATTCCGACATTGTTGTATTTTCTGACGTAACCCCGTGGGCCGCGAGTATCTTCTTCGTCAAGCTTGGGATAGCGATATTGATGTTAATGCGCTTGCCTTTTAGCTGAGCGAGTCGATCAATCGTCTCAGTCCCTCGATAGAATATCCACAACGGGGCATAGTTGATGCGACCGAGCGATAGCACGTTCGGCGCTTGTTGGCTGTTCGAAATGCCCCCGAATAAGAAAGTAGCATCTACGCCTGACTTTGGGTTCTCGAGCAGTTTGAGGTCTTCCTCACCAGTTTTCCCAAACCTGATATTTAGCGTTATGTGGTGTTTCGCCAGACGTTCGCGGTAGTGCTCGGCCAAAGTGCTGAAAGCGCCACCTTTGATTCCGGCCGCTATCGTTATCGTCGAGGGCGGAGCTGGGATAAAGTACCAGAGGGCTAACCAAACGCCGGCAATGACGCTTATAAGCGCTGGAACGACGCGCAAGGCAATTCGTCGCTTCCACCACGTCATCGAGAGCCCCTTCAGTCTTGGTATTAGCGATGAAATCCTCCCCTTCGACTATAGGCGTGCAAAGACTTCAAGACCAGAAATGGGCCTTGAGGTCGGCGCCGAATTCCCAGGCAGCGATCCGAACCCGGCCGTAAGTCGCCGCTCAGTCGATGTCTGCGTTGCGCGGAAAACTACCGAATTGCTGCGTCGCCCTAAATTTACGCGAAGGGCTTATACGACATTCGTCAGAGCTATTCGATCATCTCGTCGGCGCGGCCTGACAAGGGCAACGGGATAGTGACACCGAGTGCTTTGGCGGTCTTCAAATTTATGACAACAGCTAAATTGGACTAAATTGGATGCGACGCCGAGAAAGCCGACCGTTGGCATCGCTCGTTGCTGCGCACGAGCCGCGAGCGGCCATGTTGCCGCCGCACCGCCGACAAGCGTGATGAACTCGCGCCGCTTCATTTGATCACCTCATCGGCGCGGGCGAGTAGCGCCGGCGGCACGGTGAGGCCAAGCGCGTTTGCTGCCTTGAGGTTGATCACCAGCTCGAACTTGTTTGGCGCCTGCACCGGAAGATCGGCCGGCTTCTCGCCTTTGAGGATGCGATCGACGTAGCCGGCCGCGCGGCGGAACGCATCGATGTTATCCGGACCATAGGAGGCTAGACCGCCGGCAGCGGCGAAGAAACGTTCGAAATAGATCGCGGGCAGCTTGTGCTTGGCCGCCAGCGTGATGACCAGATCGCGATAACGCACGCCGGCAGCGCCCCCAGTCAGGATTAGACCGCCATTTGGAGCGCGCGCGAAGGTCGTGACGGTGCGCTCGATTTCCCCGGCGTCGCGCATATCGACCGGATTGACCTCTATCCCGAGCGACGGCGCCATTGCCTGGATGACGGCAAACTCGCTGATTGCAAAGCCTTGGGTAGCATCCCGAAGGACCGCCACGCGCGTCACGCCCGGTGCGATCTCTTTGAGCAGCTCCAGCCATTTGCCGCTGAAGCTGTATTCGTAAAGCATGAACCCGGTGGCATTGCCGCCCGGCCGCGCCAAGCTGTCGACGTAGCCGGCGCCGACCGGATCAAAGACGAGCGTGAACACGATCGGCACGGCGCGAGTCGCCTGCATCAACGGCCCCAAGGTCGAAGTGCCACCGGCCAGAATAACGTCCGGCGCGAGCGCGGCCAGTTCCGCCGCGTGTCTGCGAATTTCGGCGGCATTGGTTGTGGCCCAGCGGGTGTCGATCTTCAGGTCGCTGCCGATGCTCCAGCCCCATTGCCCCAGCTCCTGCTGGAACGCCCCAACGCGGGCCTGCCATTCCTGATCGTTCGCAGCTGCGGGCAGGAGTATGCCGACGCGCCGCACCTGGTCGCCTTGTCGAGCGCGGGCGGCCAACGGCCACGCCGCTGCCGCACTCCCGAGAAGTGTGATGAACTCGCGTCGCTTCATGTCCGACCCAGACGGCATCTTAGCGGCTTAAATGAGTGCTTTGATAGAGGCTGAATTTGGCATCAAACCATTGCCGCAGTGCACAGCCAATGACCGTTGTGGGTCATTCGCTCCATAAGTGGGCAAAGATCGGAGTTCTTGGACGCCCGATTGGTCCCGAAAGCGGACCTTCGATGGCTCGGCAACAAACGGTGATCAGCCTGTCCGACCTCTCGTAAATCTCAGTGCGCGTCCTTTATCGGTAATGTCTCACTTTGAATTTCAATGCCGGAATAGTGGGCAGGGGCCGTCTACGGATAGCCGCGCCGGGCCGACCCGTCGTTCAATGCCGTTGAGTGACAGATAGCGACATGTTCGGCGATAGATAGGCTGCGTCGTGCCGCTCACGTAGCCAATATTTTCCACTGTTGAACCAACAAAAATGCCTCTGTTTGTTAGGTAAAAGGCCATAACGATTATGGAGCAAAAAAGCACCCAGCCGACATGTAGAATCGATTTCATCTGGGCAACCGTTGCTTGTACGGCCCGCGCTTCCCGGGCTTTGCCCGCGCTGCATCAACCATGTCCGCCAAATCGGTCATTGACCAAAGTGTCGTACTGAGCCCGGCGGCCATCGCTGGCGAAAGCCCTTTCAGCGACTGTGCTGCCTCACGTCGTCGAACCAGACCGTATAGAGCGCAACCATATCCATGTGGTTCTCGAATTTCTTCGAGAATGCATTCGTGAACCGACACCCATAAACGCCTTTTTGTGACCGCCAACACAGCGGACCGGGCTGGCCGCTTCTAGTTTGCCGACCATCAAGGACGGACTGCTCCCGGAAACACGGGCTGCAGATCAAAAACAGGGGTTCGCCATGTTGAAATCAGTCAGCGCCGTCGCGGCCGCCGCGTTCATCGCCGCGATCGTCACGCTGTTGTCGGCTCCGACCGCCATGGTCGACGCCCATCCTTCGCTCAAGCCCGTCAGCGCCGCGCCCGGCGCGCCGGCCTGCGCCGAGCTGCCTTGGCCTTATCTCAATTGCGTCGGCACCGCGCTGGGCAATCCGAACGTCCGCCTGATCGCCACCGACCGCCGCTAGCCGGCCAATCCGCTAACCGCTTTAGTCAACAATGGGGAGTGTCATGTCTGAGCGCGCAACCACCCGGGTCTTCGGTTTGTCGTTGACCGCCGTATTCGTCAGCATTCTGGTGCTGAACGCGATTTCCTACTGACGGTATCCCGTCAGCTTCGCGGCGACCGTCGCGCCAGCGCCTCGTCTTTAGAATCACAAGGCCCGCTCGTGGCGGGCCTTGTTCATTTCAGCCGGCACGTCACCAGCATTGCCAGACGCGCAGCAAGACTCGGTGATGGTGATGCCAGCGCGGAACGCGCACCCAGCCGCAAGTCTCCGGCTCGTAGTAGCCGTAGTAATAGGGGAAGCCGTAGAAAAACGGTATGCCCAGGCCCCAGCCATAGCCTGGGCCCCAGCCGCCATAATAGTGCCTCCGGCCGCGCCAAGCGCCGCCGCGGAATCTCGGAAACCCGCCGCCCCAATGGGGAACCCCGTGCAGGCCATGCATGCTGATTCCGTGACCGCTGTGCCAGACCCGCGCAGCAGCCGGCCCCGGCGCCAGGGCAAGCGCGCCCGCGATCAGGGCCGCGCCCGCGAAAGCCTTCCACAACTTCGACATCTCTTACCCTCCGATGCCACTTAAGCGATCACGAATTCTAGCCAATGCGACCGGGGTGCCGCTACCCCCACCAGCACACCATCTGCGGCACGATCACGGTGCCGCTCAGGCGATGCTGCACCTGCAGCCAGGAGCGGCAATAGCGCTTGGCGTTGGGGGCGAGGTAGTGCGGGCGCGGATGGACGGTGATGTGCGGGCGGGACTGGGCGGCCAATTGCCGGCTGGTCGCGGCCGCAGAAGCAGCGGAGGAAACGGCGACATCCGCCGATAACAGCACGACAAGACCGCAGAAAAACACGATTATTCGCATCATGTTCGGCATCCGCAAGGCCCCTTACGGCGCGCCCGATTTGGTTAACGCTCGCGCATTCGGCTATCTCCGTCAACCGTTTGGTAACCGGCCTGGCCTCCTCTATGATACTGAAATGATAAGCACATTCGAGCACGTCCTGCCCTCGCACAAGCTGCCGGCGCCGACGCTTGCCGAATTCGAGGCGATCGCGGAGTCGGCCTTTGCCCGCCTGCCGGCGCATTTCCGCGCGCTCTGCCAGGACCTCGTTGTTTGCGTTGACGATTTTCCGTCGGACGAAGTCGTAAAAGCGATGCATCTTGCGAGCGAATATGACCTGCTCGGCCTCTTCCAAGGCGTCGGCCTGCCCTTTCAATCCGCCACGGTGCCGCAGGTTCTGCCCAATATGATCTGGCTCTACCGCCGCCCGATCCTCGCCTATTGGGCCGAGCACAAGAACCCGCTCGGCGCCGTCGTTACCCACGTTCTGGTGCACGAGATCGGCCACCATTTCGGCCTGTCCGATGAGGACATGGCAGCCATCGAAGAGGCGGCCGACTAAAGGCTTCCGCCGCGCGACGCTTCGCGATAAACCCTTCGCCTCGCAAATCGTCAGCAAAAATAGCAAGCCGATGGAAAAATTCACCACACTGGAAGGCGTCGCCGCGCCCTTGCACATCATCAATGTCGACACCGACATGGTGATTCCCAAGCAGTACCTGAAAACAATCAAGCGCACCGGTCTCGGCACGGGCCTCTTCTCCGAGATGCGCTACAAGGACGACGGCAGCGAGAATCCCGATTTCGTGCTCAACAAGCCGGCCTATCGCAAGGCCAAGATCCTGGTCGCCGGCGACAATTTCGGCTGCGGCTCAAGCCGCGAGCACGCGCCCTGGGCGCTGATGGATTTCGGCATCCGCTGCGTGATCTCAACTTCCTTCGGCGACATCTTCTACAACAACTGCTTCAAGAACGGCGTGCTGCCGATCCGCGTCTCGCCGGAGGATTTGGAGAAACTGTTCGACGACGCCGAGCGCGGCGCCAACGCCACGCTCTCGATCGACCTCGCGAAACAGGAAATCCGCGGGCCCGATGGCGGCGTCATCCATTTCGAGATCGATGAATTCCGCAAGCACTGCCTGCTCAACGGCCTCGACGATATCGGGCTGACCAAGCAGAAGCAGGTCAAGATCGAAAGCTATGAGGAAAAGTTGAGAGCCGCACGCCCGTGGGCGTGAGGGACGCAAGGGGGGCGAGAGCTCGAATTAATTGCACTCAATCTTGACGGTGTATGCTTTCATCAGTTCAGTCAGCGCTTCGACCGACATTTCGGTTTGCGACGCTTCAACGCGGTACTTGACTGTATTCGCATCCAGCAGGTCGATCACCGAGGAAGCCTTGATCGCGAAATTGATATTTTGCGGGATGTCCTTTGTAACACGGGCAACCGCCAGCGCATTCAGCTTTGCAACGACGACGCCGACCACGGCTCCTTTGCTATCCACCAAGGGGCCGCCGCTATTGCCGGGCTGAACCGGCGCGGAGATCTGCATTTGACGTGGATTGTCGTCCAGGCCCGACAATGCGGTCACCAAGCCGCTCGAAACGTTTCCAGTGGCTGCGAGTAACCCGGTCAGCGGATAGCCGTAGGTCACGATTGTCGCACCCTGGCTAATTCTTGACGATTCGAATATCGCCGTCACGAGCGGCTTGGTATTCGTTTTAAGCAGCGCAAGATCGTCCGATTTTGACGCCCTGATGAGACGAGCCGGAATTCTTTCTTCCGCGGCACCGACGACTTTAAGCGTGTTGCATGAATCGACGACGTGTTCATTTGTAATCAGATAGCCGTCATCCGATACATAGAAACCCGTGCCGGATTTCGCTTCGTTGGCGCTCGGCGCTTTCTCCGGCGACGATCCAGACGGCGGCGATGTGTTGGCCCCTTTTGACGCCTCGTCGCCGCCGCCGGGCGGCTCAATGAGCGTGACGACGACAAATGGGCCGTCACGACCCGACCACACTTCGACGCGGACGAAAGGTGTACCACTCACAATTCGATCGATGACTCCCGGCCCGGATCGACCGCGATCGAGCATTCTCTCGAGGGCCGCCCGATTGTCGACGTTTGCAAAAATCCGATCATTTTCGTCACCTGGGTCTCGCAAGCCGAACAGGTGAAAGTTGGCGCGGTCCTGTCGAATGACGGCCGCAGCGGTTGTTAATCGCTGTCCACTTGAATTAAAATGATCTCGTTCACTGAGCAACGCTTGGTATCGCTCCAACAGTTGCTGAGCTTGGCTCGGGTGAATTTCTAAAATTATCGAGCAAACCGCCACCGCGAGTATTCGAATGGTGCGCATTGGTTTACTCCCAGCGTTTCCCCCAAGAGTTCATCGAGATAGGAGAAGCTCAGGACGGTATTCGAAATGCATCGTATCATAATGATACCAATAACCGCCCCAAATGAAGCCGTGTTTTTCAAAGATTCGCACAATCTCAATTGGAATTCGGTTTTTCCAATTTGGTTCGCCTCGCGCGTTCAGCGCCCATCGCCAATAATCAGCGAATCTTGCATTAATATCGATGGCCGCCGCAAAAGCGTGCATCGACATATAATTGGTCCCGGCGATCGCGCGACAATTGTAAGTGCCGGCCGTCGGCTTTAGATATTTGATCAGATCGTTCGGCAAGTCATCAAGGTCCCGCGAAACGGCTTCGAGAGCCTTATCAACGCCGTTGATTTTTGTAATCGCGACGCTGCCGCCGGCATGCTTGGGCAGCCACTTGATCCTATGTAGGTTCTTGGCCACGCCATTTTTCCTGCAATCGCCATACATGGCGGCGAACAGTGGCTCAAAGCGGACCCGGCCCGGGTCGCTATTCTTTGCGGGCTGTTTTGGAACAGCGCCCATCGGATATCGGGCGTAGAACATATCGTCGATATCCGGCTTAGCTAAAAGCTCCTGAAACGTCTTGTCGGTTCGATGATCTGAAATTCGAAATCGCACGCCATTTTTCAAAATCAAGAACTCATTGTCGTAGCCGCTGATCACGCTTGGATAGCTCGTTACAAGGCTGTCCAGATGCTCCTTGATATTTTTCGGTGGAGCTCCGTAAGATTCATCGGCTCTGGCCGCGACGGCGGAAAGCGCGCCGAGGAGTATTGCGGTGATTGCCCTATTCAAAACTTTTTCACGCATAGACTGTCTCAAAATATGAGTGCGTTTTTTTGACCCTAGTCCAAGCATCCCTCAAACGCCATCGCCAACACGTCTTTTCGTCGGTCTGACCGCAATTTAATCGTCGCAATCGGTGGCGGTGAACGCCCGCGGCGCTGCGCTCGCCGCCACCAGCACCGGGCGTCCGCTGTTCAAAATCAAATGTTCAAGCGTATCCGGCGATAATCCTTGACTCTGCTTGGCGCGACCGATCACGACCAGGTCGCTGTGGCGCGCATGTGAGGTGAGCCCCTCCGTCGTGGTCGGTCTCTTCGCGAAAGCGTGTCGTGACGCTTTATTTTAGTGACCGGTCTATCGTGAATCTCGATTTGCGAGCTCGCGCGAAACGCCCGGACATGATCGGCGGCAATTTTCGAAAACGTCTCGGCCTTGATTTCCAATCGGTCGAGCGTATGGCGCAGCGCAGGTCCGCGGGCGAATTCGAGCCGGCTATATTGCGCCGCCTTCCCCGGCGTTACGTGAACGTGCAGGAAGTCGAGATGAGCCGAAAGCGGCCCAGCCGCGGCATGCGCGGATCGCAATATCACCTGGTCGCGGCCGCCCCCGGCCGATCAAGCCGAGGATTGTCGTCATGGCTCGAGAATTCCCGAGATCTCACGGGATGAAGCGCCCCAAGCCTCGCATCAGCGCCTCTTGCTCGAGACCGCACGGGTAGCTGCCAATCGGCGGACCGGCCTGCTGCATCAGAAGCCGGGCAGCGCGAGCGCGCCGGGCATCATCGCTTCCATTGCGGCTGGAGATTTTGCGCCGCCACTCGACGACGCACTGAACGGGAGTCCAACCATTGTGGAGAAACCGAGAAATGCCAGCCATTTCTGCCTCCATCCGTCCAATCCCGCATTTCAAGCTAGAGCATAGAGGGCTTCTTATCTGTGATAGGCGTCACATTAAGCGCGATTTTTGTTCGGCCGCTCGCTTAGTGCGCGGCTGGAGCCGAATGCGTCACTCGTTTCAGCAGGAAAGCCGATACGGCCATGGTGGCGGCAAAGATTGCGTACTCATGGAATCGCTCCTGTTACCCGCCTGCGGGTAACAGACGATCCAAACCAAGGTTCCGCCGAAATGCCGCTCAGTGAATGCGCGGCGCCTTGAGGAATTTGGCGCGGTCGGACGAATTCACCCCCACCTCGAAGGTCACGCCCTCGCGATAAAGCGAGAGCGGTACCTCGACGCCTGCTGTGCCGAGCGACCAGACCCGCCGGTAGAAGCCGGCGAGCGTCGTGACCTTCTCGCCCTTGACCGCCAGGATCACGTCGCCGGTCTTGAGCTCCGCGCGCGCCGCCGGCCCCTTGGGGGCGATGCCGACGATGACGACCTTGTCCTCGATCTCGGTCGAGTAAAGTCCGAGCCACGGCCGCGCCGGCTTGTTGACGCGGCCGAACTTGCGCAGGTCGTCGAGAATGGGTTTCAACAAGTCGATCGGCACCATCATGTTGAGATGCTCGTTCTTGCCGGCGCGCTCGCGCTCGAGCTGCAGCGAGCCGATGCCGATCAATTCGCCGGCGGATGAGATCAAACCGGTGCCACCCCAGTTGGGATGCGCCGGGAAGGTGAAGATCGCTTCATCCAGAACGTATTCCCAATAGCCGGCGAATTCCTGCTTGGCGGCGATACGGGCGGCGAGCGAGCGGGTCCGTCCGCCGACGCCGCCGACCACCACGCGCTCGCCTACTTGCGCTGCGCTCGAGGAGCCGAGCGGCAGTGTCGGCACATCGAGCTTAGCGAGTGCCTGCACCAGACCGAAGCCGGTTTCCTGGTCGTAGCCGAGGGCGTGGCCTTCCACGACGCGGCCGTCGCCGAGATGCAGCCAGATGGTTTCCGCCTCAGTGATCAAATAGCCGATGGTGAGTACCAAGCCGCTGCCGATCAGCACGCCATTGCCGGCGCGTTCGACACCCAGCGTATCGGCGGTGAAGGCGTCGGCCGGGATGATCGCATGCAGTCCGACTACCGAAGACAGCGCGGCTTCGAGATCGAAGCCGTAATCCTCCGGCCGCGGCTGCGCCGCCGGCGGCACTTTCCATTCGGTCAGCAAGGCCATGCTGGCCTCCTTGTGCAGGTCTTTGCCCTTATCATACGCCCTCTGATGCGCGCGAAAAGATGGCGCGCCATGTTAGGCTAGACCATGATCCCGCTCTCCATCCTCGATCTGTCGCCGGTTGCCGCAGGTTCCAGCGGCGCGCAGGCGCTGCGCAACACGCTCGATCTCGCCAGACTCGCCGATGGACTCGGCTTTACCCGCTATTGGGTTGCCGAGCATCACAATCTGCCGGCGATCGCCAGCGCCTCGCCCGACATCATGATTGGGCAAATAGCTGCAATCACCACACACATGCGCATCGGCTCCGGCGGCGTGATGTTGCCCAACCATGCGCCGCTTATCGTGGCCGAGCGCTTCAAATTATTGGAAGCGCTCTTTCCCGGCCGCATCGACCTTGGTCTAGGCCGTGCGCCCGGCACCGATCCCGCCACCTCTTATGCGCTGCGCCGACGCCAGGGCATCAGCGAGGAGGACGATTTCCTCGACCGCTTCAACGAGCTGATGCTGTTGGAGACGAATGGCTTCCCGGCCGGCCATCCGTTCCACAATGTGCACGCGATGCCAACTGACGTGCCGCTGCCGCCGGTCTATCTGCTCGGCTCGTCCGACTATAGCGCGCAGCTTGCCGGACATATCGGGGCGGCGTTTTCCTTCGCGCACCATTTCGCCCATTTCGATGCGGTGGAGGCGATGCGGCTTTACCGCGACAATTTCCGTCCCTCGCCGGCGCATGCCACGCCTTACTCGATTCTCGCGACTCATGTGGTCTGCGCCGACACCGACGCCGAAGCCGAGCGGCTGGCGGCCACCGTCGATCTCAATATCGTGCGCCGCTCCAAGGGTGAATTTCTGCCGCTCGCCTCGCCGGAAGACGCCGCGGCTTACGACTACAGTCCGGTCGATCGCGCGCGTATCGCACAGAATCGCGCCCGTATGGCAGTCGGCGCGCCAGCGACCGTGAAGGCTCGGCTTGTGCCGCTGATCGAGGCCACCCAGGCGAACGAGCTGATGGTGACCGCGATGATTTTCAGCCACACGGCGCGCAAACGCTCCTATGAGCTGTTGGCGCAGGTCTTTGGGCTGACGGCCTATTCCTCTGCCCCGGCGGGCGTTGCGTGAGGGCAAATTCCGATTGCTCAGAGAGGTGAAACCGCACGTTTGCCGTGCTAGAAGCGCCGCGGGCGGCGGCGTTTTCGGCTTTTCGCAACGATTTGACAAGAACCGGAGGTTCCATTGGGCAAGCAGTTCACCCTCACCACTACCGACCAGCATTCGCTCGGCGCCTACCGCGCCGATCCGCAAGGCAAGCCCAAAGGCGGCATGGTCGTCGTGCAGGAGATCTTCGGGGTCAACCACCACATCCGCGCGGTCTGCGACCGGCTGGCGGCGCTCGGCTACGTGGCGGTGGCGCCGGCGGTGTTCGACCGCTTCGTGCGCAATTTCGAGAGCGGCTATACGCCCGACGAGATCGCCCACGCCCGCAGCTATCTCGGCAATCTCAACTGGGACCACATGATGGCCGACATCGCTGCGGCGATCACCGATCTCAAAGGGGTAGGACCGCTTGGCGTCGTCGGCTTCTGCATGGGCGGCACCGCGACGTTCCTCTCGGCTTGCCGTCTTTCCGGCCTGTCCGCGGCGGTCGCCTTCTACGGTGGCATGATCGGCAAGTTTGCCGACGAGAAGCCGAAATGCCCGATTCAGATGCATTTCGGCGAGAAGGACGAAAGCATCCCGCTGAGCGTGGTGGACGAAATCAAAAAGAAGCAGACGCAGGCGGAGATCTACGTCTATCCGGGTGCCGCGCACGGCTTCTATTGCGACGAGCGCGCGAGCTACAACAAGGCGGCTGCCGACCTTGCCTGGAGCCGGACGCAGGAATTCCTCGGCAAGCATATGAAATAGCCGCCGCCGACATCAGCCGCCAATGCCGCTGTCGTCCGCGAACGCGGACGATCCAGCGAATACGGCGATAGCGGCGGAGAAAATCTAATTCTTAGAACCACCGTTCTTTGACGGTGATCGTGTCGCCGGGGTGCAAGGGGTAATCGAGCGGGACATCTTCATGCACTTGCATGCTCCGCTCGGTGCGACTGACCTCGACCCGATATTTATAGGCGCGTGGTGAGAAGCCGCCGGCGATCGCCACAGCTTTCTCCACCGTCATGTTGGCGACGTAAGGATATTGGCCAGGCGTCGTAACCTCGCCGAGAATGAAGAACGGCCGATAGGCCTCCACCTCCACCGAGACATGCGGGTCGCGCACGTAACCTTGCTTGAGCCGATCAGCGATCATATGCGTCAATTGCTGGGTGGTGTGGCCGCGCGCCGGAACGCTGCCCACTAGGGGCACATTCACGTTGCCGCTGGCATCGACCAGATAGGAACTGCTGATTCCTTCCTGACCGAACACGACGATACGCAATTTGTCACCGGAATCGAGCCGATAGGGCTGTTCGACGGCGGCGGGGGCATAGGCGTATTCGACCGGCGCGACAACAGGCGGGGGCGGCGCCGGGTATGGCCTCACGATTTCCTGCGCCTCGGCACGAGGCGGGGGCGGGGGCGGGTATTGCCGGGCGACTTTTTGCAGCGGGGGCTTCGGTTTCGCTCGATATTGCAGGATGCTGGGCGGCTGTAGCGGCGGCGCTTCCGCCTCTTGTACATAAGTGGAGGAGCTTACTGACCCCGTGAAGACACCGCGGCCGGCGACCTCATCCGGACTGTGCTGCATGCAGCCGGCAGCCGCGAGCGCGGCCAGGATCGGCATTAAAATTCGGGCATCCCGCATCAAGCGAATCCGGGCGGTAGCGGAAATCAAGCCCGATTAACACGTTATATGGTTAATAAATCCTAACTATACCGTCGGTTATTGCGGGGCCGGCCGAAAGCCGGCGCCCGGGACCAAATTCACCCCGATGTTTTTTGGTTCGCCTGCTTCGCATGCGCCCCGCGAGGTCAAACCGCCGCCTGATCAAGCTTGGCGCCGGTGCCGATCGGGCAGGCCACACCGGTGCCGCCGAGCCCGCAATAGCCAAACGGATTTTTCGCCAGATACTGCTGGTGATAGTCCTCGGCAAAATAGAATTCGGGCGCATCGACGATCTCGGTGGTGATCGCACCGTAGCCCTTGCCCTTGATCGCCTTTTCATACATCGCCTTCGAAGCCTCGGCGGCCCGCCGCTGTGCGGGCGAGAAGGTGTAGATGGCGGAGCGATACTGGGTGCCGACATCGTTGCCCTGGCGCATGCCTTGGGTCGGGTCGTGACTTTCCCAGAAAGTCTTGAGTAAGGTTTCGTAGGAAATCTTTTTCGGGTCGTAGACTACCAGTACGACCTCGTTTTGGCCTGTGCGGCCCGAGCAGACTTCCTCGTAAGTCGGATTGGGCGTCAGGCCGCCGGCGTAGCCGACGGCGGTGATATGGATGCCGTCGCCGAGCTCCCAGAACTTGCGCTCGGCGCCCCAGAAGCAGCCGAGCCCGAACATCGCTTTCTCGAGGCCCTCCGGATATGGCCCTTTCAGCGGACGGTGATTGACAAAGTGCTCGGTTGCGGTGCGGATCGGATTAATGCGCCCCGGCAGCGCCTCATCGGGCTTGGGCATGGCAATTTTCTTGAAGCCGAACATGGTTGGTTCTCCTTGATGCCCGCAATATATGCCCGGCGCTGCCGCTCGGAAATGCCGCCGCCGATCACGTCTCGGCCAGGAGCAGCCGCGGCCCGCTCACGTGCCTGCGAGTTTACTCATCGGCCGCCTCGTCCGCTTTATCCGGCCCTGACACAGTGCGGTTACCGTTCGTAGCCGATCAGCGGCTTCTTCCTGCGGCCAAGCAGGATGAACAGGATGCCGACAAAGCCCAGTACGCTCCAGCTCGGGGCTTCCAGCAAGGTGACCATGCCGGGGTCCCAAAGCAGGCCGCCGGCATAGCTCGAAATCTTCGGCTTGAGCTGCTGCAGGCTGCCGGCATTGATGAGGTCCCACAAGTTCTGCACGCTGGTGAAATAGACGCTGTTGCCGGCAATCGACTTGGTGCCGTCATAGATCACAAGGATAAAGGCGGCAGCCAGGCAAAGCAGCCCGAGAAATCGGAAGATAAAGCGGATCATGTGGGTCTTTTTGTCTTGCCTAAGAGCACCGATTAGCGCGCGGCGCGCGCGGGTTCAACCGTGGAAAAAGGCTTCAAGCAGCCGGCCTTGAGCAAGCATTGTTCCTTCGGCTAACGTCGAGTTTGGCCGGACATTACCGGTCGCGTTATGGAGTGGAAATGTCTGGCAAAGTTCCCGGCCACAGCCGGCCGACCTTCACCGACCAGGAAGCCCTGCAATTCCACAGCAGCGGCCGAGCCGGCAAGCTGGAAGTCGTCGCCACCAAACCGATGGCGACCCAGCGCGATCTCTCGCTTGCCTATTCGCCGGGCGTGGCGGTGCCGGTGCTCGCCATCGCCGAAGACCCAAGCCGCGCCTATGACTACACGGTGAAGGGCAATTTCGTCGCAGTGATCACCAACGGCACCGCCATTCTCGGGCTCGGCAACCGCGGCGCCTTGGCTGCCAAGCCGGTGATGGAAGGCAAATCGGTGCTGTTCAAACGCTTCGCCGACATCGACTCGATCGATCTGGAGGTCTCCACCGAGGACCCGGACCAATTCATCAATTGCGTCAGATATCTCGGTGCCGGCTGGGGCGGCATCAATCTCGAGGACATCAAGGCACCGGAATGCTTTGTGGTCGAGCAGCGGCTGCGCGAATTGATGGACATTCCGGTTTTCCATGACGATCAGCATGGCACCGCCATTATCGCCGCCGCCGGCCTGCTCAATGCGCTCGATCTGACCGGCCGTGAGATCGCCACCACAAAACTCGTCTGCAACGGCGCAGGCGCGGCCGGCATTGCCTGCCTGGAGCTGCTCAAGTCGATCGGCTTCCGGCCCGAGAACCTCATCCTGTGCGACACCAAGGGCGTGATCTATCAAGGGCGCAGCGCCGGCATGAATCAGTGGAAGTCGGCCTATGCCATCAAGACCTCGAAGCGCACGCTCGAAGAGGCGCTGGATGGCGCTGACGTGTTCTTCGGCCTTTCGGTCAAGGATGCGGTCAGCAAGGAGATGGTGAAGTCGATGGCGGCCAAGCCGATCATCTTTGCCATGGCCAATCCCGACCCGGAAATCCTGCCCGAAGACGTGGCGGAGGTTCGCGACGACGCCATCATGGCCACCGGCCGCTCCGACTATCCCAACCAGATCAACAATGTGCTCGGCTTTCCCTATATATTCCGCGGCGCTCTCGATGTCCGAGCCTCCGCCATCAATATGGAGATGAAGATCGCGGCTGCGCGGGCGCTCGCCGAACTTGCGCGCGAGGATGTGCCGGACGAGGTCGCCGCCGCCTATGGCGCGCGGCCAAAATACGGGCCCGACTACATTATCCCGGTGCCTTTCGACTCGCGGCTGATTTCCACCGTGCCGCCGGCGGTCGCCAAAGCGGCAATGGACACCGGTGTCGCCCGCAAGCCAATCGTTGACATGGATACCTATCGTCAGCAGCTAAACGCGCGGCGGGATCCAATCGCCGGCACTTTGGTGCAGGTCTATGCGCGGCTGCGCCGGCAGCCCAAGCGGGTGGTGTTCGCGGAGGGCGAGGAGGAGCAGGTGATCCGCGCCGCCGCGAGTTTCGTCCATCAGGGGTTGGGATCGGCGCTCTTGGTCGGGCGCGAAGATCGGGTGCGCGCGAGCGCGCGCGAAGCCGGCATCGAACTGGGCGAAGGAATCGAAATCATTAATGCGGCCCTGTCGAACCGCAATACGATTTACGCCAATTATCTTTACGAGCGGCTGCAGCGACGCGGCTTCCTGCTGCGCGACTGCCAGCGCTTGGTCAATACCGACCGTAACCATTTCGCCGCCTGCATGGTGGCGCTCGGCGACGCCGAGGCCATGGTGACGGGCGTCACCCGCAATTTCTCGGTCGCGCTCGAGGACGTGCGGCGGGTGATCGATCCCAAGCCTGGCCACCGGGTGATCGGTGTGTCGTTGGTGGTGGCGCGCGGGCGTACTGTCTTGGTTGCCGATACTGCGGTGACGGAAACGCCGGAGGCGCATGAGATTGCCGATATCGCGATTGAGGTGGCCGGCGTCGCCCGCCGGCTCGGCCGCGAGCCGCGCTTGGCGCTGCTGGCCTTCTCGACCTTCGGCCATCCGCCCGGCGAGCGCGCGGCGCGAGTGATCGAAGCCGTGCGGATTCTCGACAATAGACGGGTCGATTTTGAATATGACGGCGAAATGGCTGCCGATGTGGCGCTCAATTCGGAACTGATGGCGCCGTACCCATTCTGCCGCCTGTCCGGGCCCGCCAATGTGCTGGTGATGCCGGCGTTTCATTCTGCCTCGATCTCCACCAAAATGCTGCAGGAGCTCGGCGGCGCCACCGTGATCGGCCCGCTGCTCGTTGGGCTCGACCGGCCGGTGCAGATCGTGCAGCTCGGCGCCAAAGACAACCAGCTCGTCAATATGGCGGCGCTGGCGGCGTATAATGTGAGCGGGTGATCGGGAGCGTTTCGTGCCTGCGGAACGCGACAGTCCTCGCCTTATCTCACTGGCTCCGCAATTCCTGGTCGACGATCTCGACCGCGCCATCACCTACTATCGCGATGTCCTTGGTTTTTCATTCGGCGAGACCTGGCGCGGGCTTTACGCCATTGGCGCGCGCGATAATCTCCAGATTCATCTCAAGAAAGCGCCAAAGACGGCGGCTGACCGCGCCCACCGCCGTGAATGCGAGCATCTCGATGTCTATGCCGGGGTGTCCGGCATCGAGGAATTCTATGAGCAATGCGTCGCACGGGGTGCGAAAATCCTCAAGCCACTCGCGGCCACGGCCTGGGGCACAAAGGACTTTTACCTCGAGGACCCGGAGGGCTATATCATCGGCTTCGGCGAAATCGCACACTGATGGCCGACGAACTTCGCATGAGCAAGAGCAGACTTTCCGGCGTGATCGCCGCCATTGCGACGCCCATCGACGAGGCCGGTGCGCCCGATCTCGAGCGCGCGGTTAAGCTTGCACGTTACCTGCTCGACAACGGTTGCGACGGCCTCAACGTCCTCGGCACCACCGGGGAAGCCACTTCGTTCTCGCTCGATGAGCGCAAGAGCGTCATGCGCGCCCATAAGGCGGAAGGACTGCCGTTGCACCGCCTGATGGTTGGCACCGGCGCAGCCGCGATCTCCGACGCCGTCGCGCTCACCCGTTTTGCCGCCGAGCTCGGCTTTGCCGGCGCGCTGGTGCTGCCGCCATTCTACTACAAAAGCGTGCCCGATGACGGACTGGTCGCTTACATCGAGGCGCTCGTGCAGGCAACCGCCGACAACACGATCCCAATCTATCTTTATCATTTCCCGGCGATGGCCGGCATTCCATGGCACGTGGCGTTGATACGTCGGCTGCGCGACAGATTTCCATCCCGTATCGTGGGTCTGAAGGATTCATCCGGTGACATGGCATTCGCTCGCTCGGCGGCGGCGATTGCGCCGGATTTCGCGGTATTTCCGTCGACCGAAACAGCGCTTATGGAGGCTCGGCGCGGCGATTTCGCCGGCTGCATATCGGCCACCGCCAATCTCAATGCCGATTTATGCGCGCGCGCCTGGCGCGCGGGCGACGCTGCCGCACTCGACGCCGCGGCAGCCATTCGCAAATTGTTCGATGGCAAACCGCTTGTATCCGGCGTGAAAGCGTTGCTCGCCTACATTCACGGCGATCCGGCGCTAGCCCGCGTCAAGCCGCCGCTCGCCGCGTTTGCCGCGGCCGATCGCGCCGCGGTGATTGCAGGATACGATGCCGTGCGGGCAAAACGCGTCGCTTGACTTGATATTTTCGGCGTTGACGCCCATGTGCGGCCTCACTATAAGCATCGCCTTTGGCGACGAGCCCGCTCATCGCCGGACTTTCTTGCAAATTTCAGACGCTGAAGCGGCGTTTCGGCCGCTAAGCGCCAGTCGCCAACGAGAGATTCATGGCCAACACCACGTCAGCCCGTAAAGCCACGCGCAAGATTGCGCGACGCACTACCATCAATAAGGCGCGCCGCACGGTGCTGCGCAGTTCCGTGCGCAAAGTCGAGGAAGCGATCTCAAGCGGCGACCGAACGGCCGCCCTGGCGGCGCTCAAGGAGGCCGAGCCGGTGATCATGCGCGCGGCCCAGCGCGGAGTCGTGCACAAGAACAGTGCCAGCCGCAAGGTCTCGCGACTTACCCATCGCATCGCGAAGCTTGGCAAGTGAGCGCGGACGGCGATTACGTGTGTGAAATGGCTCTCGCGCTCAAAATTTTCCTTCGAATCAACGCGAATCCGGGCTTGTTGCGGCGCGCCCGATGCTCAATGTCATAAATTCGTTGTGACGGCGTAACCATAATCTGCTCCGTTCGAATTTATCGAACCTATTTTGCTCGTCACTACAATAATGCCTCTGCCATGCGGGTTTCTTTGCCGTGCTACCTTGGAATTCCGCACATAAATCTTTTCGGCAAGATAATGACTTAATTGGCAAGATGCAGCGAGGACCACAAAATCCCCATTTGGCGCGGGTTTCTTGCTATCTCAGCGTTCAAATTTTTTTCAAGTTCTTCGACGTTCCCGAAAAGCTCTGGTCCACAAGATTTTGTGCGACTCATCAATGCGTTAAAATAATTTAAGCTTGCCGCCGACCGCGCGCGCGTTGATCCTCCGGTTCTGCGGTCCGCTTGCATCCAACAAATATGATTGCGGGCCAGCCTGTCGCGTGTATCGTCCCCTTGCACTCGGAATTTCCCGGGCGTCATCACAGAAGTGAACCACACGAGGCTCATCGGTGGATGAGAACGGCTATGGTTTGCCAAAAGCAATGACAGTTGCCCTTAATCGCTCGCTTGGTGTCGTGCGTTCAAGTCTGTGATGAGTTTGCGTCTAAGGTCTGCGGTGTCGATGTAGGGCGTGATCGATATCGTCGACAAAAAGTTCTAAGCCCGGCCAGGCGCCGGGCGCAAAAGGGGAGCAGCGGGCCAAGGCCCGCAATCAACGGGGGGTATCATGCGCGAATCTGGAAATATATCGCTGGCCAAGGCCGGTTTCGGGGAGCGCGCAATCACTTATGAAAGCCTCGATCTTGCTCACGCTCAATACGCACATTTGAGTCACAGATTAATTTTTATTGGCCTGCTTTTTTCTTGCTCCTTAGCACGCTGCCGGACATCGTTCCGGATCGGGAGTCAAGGCGCCACTCCGCCGCCGTGCGGCTGAGGGCAATATCCTCGGCTCCGAGTCGATGCCGTGCCGCAGGGCCTCGATGCCCCTCGGCAGACCAGTGATCTCCCAACGGCACCGTAATCGATCTGAGTATGTTGCGTGCTGTTCCGGCGCGTCGGCGACGTCAGCGTCGCCAGGCCGAGCAACCGAGTCCGTTCAACCACTAATTCGGAATTAGAGATAAAATGATAAGCGCGGATCAGGAAAGCTGGTCACGGGTGAAGGATCGCCTGCGCGCCGAACTCGGCGAGGACGTCTATTCGAGCTGGTTTGCTCGTATGGATCTGGAGGCGATCGATGACGGAGGCGTGCGCCTATCGGTGCCGACACGCTTCCTCAAAAGCTGGATTCAAACGCATTACGCCGAACGCGTTCTGACCTGCTGGCACAACGAGAATTCCAAGGTCAACCGTGTCGAAGTGATCGTGCGCTCGGCGGTCCTGCGTACGGTCGCTGCTAAGCCGAAACCGGCGGAGGTCGAATCTGCCGGCATCAACGGTGCGCGTTTCAACAGCGCCAACAGTGTGCGACTGCCGGCCGCCGCCGATGCCAACGCGCATGAGGCGCTGGGCGGTTCGCCGCTCGACGCGCGCCTCACATTCGATACCTTCGTGGTCGGCCGCTCCAATACGCTCGGTCATGCGGCAGCCAAACAGGTCGCCGCCGCCAAGCGCAGCGATCCGGTGCTGTTCAATCCGCTTTACATCCATGCCGGGGTGGGACTCGGCAAGACGCATCTGCTGCAAGCCATCACCTGGGCGGGCAACGCAGCCGGCGAGCGCAAGGTGCTCTATCTGACCGCCGAGCGGTTCATGTACGGCTTTGTCGCCGCGCTGCGTAGCCAAACCACGATCGCCTTCAAGGAAGCGCTGCGCGGCATCGACGTACTGGTGATAGACGACTTGCAATTCCTGCAGGGCAAGTCGACGCAGGCCGAGTTCTGCCATACGCTAAACGCCCTGATCGACGCTGGCCGCCAGGTGGTGATCGCCTGTGATCGCCCGCCGTCCGATCTGGAAAGCCTCGACGACCGCGTGCGCTCGCGCCTGGCCGGCGGGCTGGTGGTGGAGATCGGCTCGCTCGGAGAGGAGTTGCGTTTCGAAATCCTCAAGGCCCGCGTCATGGCGGCGCGCGCCCATCATCCCGGCTTCGACGTGCCGTTGCCGGTGCTGAGCTACATCGCCAAGACCGTGACGCATAACGGCCGCGATCTCGAAGGCGCGCTCAACCGCCTGCTCGCGCATAACAAGCTCACCGGCCATCCCGTCACCCTGGAAATGGCCGAGCGCGAGGTGCGCGACCTGATCCGCCCGCAAGAACCCAAGCGGGTCAAGATCGAGGACATCCAACGCGTGGTGGCGAGGCAATATAACGTGAGCCGCGCCGATCTATTGTCTTCGCGGCGCACCGCCAATGTGGTGCGCCCGCGTCAGGTGGCGATGTATCTTGCCAAGACTCTCACCTTGCGGTCGTTGCCGGAAATCGGGCGGCGATTCGGCGGGCGCGACCACACCACTGTCCTGCACGCGGTGCGCAAGATCGAGGGCCTGGTCGGCAACGACATGGCGCTGGCCGAGGAAATCGAGATTCTCAAGCGGCAATTGCAGGAGTAGGAGCAACCCTGCGGCAATTTTCCGTTGGTCCTGAGGCGGCCGCGCGCTGAGCGGCCCCTTGGGGCGTCGGGGAAATGGCGGCTATAAGGCCAGCACCGCCACGAACGTCGTGGGAATTTGCGTTCATTTGGCACTGGCGCTCTTGCGCATTTCTTCCACTTTCGCCACCTTTGCCGTCCGGCCTCGCATGCCGCGATCGGCCGGCTTGCTGTTGCGCCTGGTTTTCAGGTCCTTTTTAAAGGCGCCGAAGCGGGTCTCCCATGAAGGTTACCGTCGAGCGTGCAGAATTGCTGAAATCGCTGGGCCACGTGCATCGCGTGGTCGAGCGCCGCAATACTATTCCGATCCTCGCCAACGTGCTGATCAAGGCCGACAAGGGCAAGCTCAGCCTGAAGGCTACCGATCTCGATCTCGAAGTCATCGACTCGATCGCCGCCGAGGTTGCGCCCGGCGGCGCCACGACCGTGCCGGCCTACATGTTCTACGAGATCGTGCGCAAGCTGCCCGAGGGTGCGCAGATCGTGTTGGAGGCCTCCGGCGATCGCGCGGTGATGGCGATCCGCGCCGGCCGCTCACGCTTCACCCTGCAGACACTGCCGGAGAGCGATTTTCCCGATCTCGCCGCCGGCGAGATGACGCATTCCTTCAAGATCGCCGCCGCCGATCTCAAGCGGCTGATCGATAAGACTCAATTTGCCATCTCGACCGAAGAGACGCGCTACTATCTCAACGGTATCTACCTGCACACTGCCGGAACGGCCAAGAATACTACGCTGCGTGCGGTGGCAACCGACGGCCATCGCCTGGCGCAGGTCGAACTCCCGCTGCCGGACGGTGCCGCCGGCATGCCCGGCATCATCGTGCCGCGCAAGACCGTCGGCGAGGTGCAGCGCCTGATCGAGAGCGGCGAGGGCGAGGTGGCGATCGAACTCTCTTCTGGCAAGATCCGTTTCACCATTGGCAACGTGGTGCTTACCAGTAAGCTGATCGACGGCACCTTCCCCGATTATGCGCGAGTTATTCCGCTCAACAACGACAAGCAGCTCACCGTCGATAAGAAGGATTTCGAGTCCGCCGTCGACCGCGTCTCGACCGTGTCGAGCGAGCGCGGCCGCGCGGTCAAGCTGTCGATCACCGGCGGACGGCTGGTGCTGTCGGTGACCAATCCGGATTCCGGCAGCGCCACCGAGGAACTCGAGGTCGAGTACGATTCCGATCCGCTCGATATTGGCTTCAACTCGCGCTACCTGCTCGACATCGCCGCGCAGATCGAGGGCGAGGTGGCGGTGCTCAAGCTCGCCGACCCCGGCTCGCCCACGCTGATTCAAGACAAGGACGCCAAGGGCGCGCTCTATGTGCTGATGCCGATGCGGGTGTGACGGGCATCAGTAATCAGTCGTCAGTGATCAGAAAACGAGCGGCGTCCAACGCGCATCTTTTCTGTCCACTGATAACTGACTACTGATCGCCGGATGATCCGCCGCCTGACGCTCACCAATTTCCGCAACTATCATGCCGCTTCGCTCGCGCTTGGTGCAGCCGGGCCGGTGGTGCTCACCGGCGCCAATGGCGCCGGCAAGACCAATCTGATCGAGGCCATTTCGCTGCTGGCGCCGGGCCGCGGCCTGCGCCGCGCGACGCTCGAGGAGTTGGCATTTTCCGAAGGCGACGGCTCCTGGGCTGTCGCGGCTGAAATCCAAGGCATGCTGGGGCTTGCTACGCTCGGCACCGGGATCGATGCACCAGCGGCCGAAGATGCCGCCCCCGCGCGCCGCTGCCGCATCGACCGTGAAGCCGTGCCGTCGGCGGCGGCCTTCGCCGACCATCTGCGCGTGGTGTGGCTGACGCCCGCCATGGATCCGCTGTTCAACGGACCGGCTTCGGATCGGCGACGATTTCTCGATCGCCTGGTGCTCGCCGTCGATGCCCAGCATGCGAGCCGCGTTTCGGCACTGGAACGGTCGCTGCGCTCGCGCAACCGGTTGTTGGAAGACGCGCAAAGAGATTCCCATTGGCTCGACGCGGTCGAGCATGAGACCGCGGAGGTCGCCGTGGCGGTTGCCGCTGCGCGCGCCGAAACTGTCAGCCGGCTGTCGGCGGCGCTGGCGGAAGGAAGTTCGCAAGTCTCCGAATTTCCGCGTGCGGAGATCGCATTGGAAGGGTGGATGGAGAAACTCATCCCCGAGCACAGCGCGACCGAGATCGAGGATCGCTATCGCGCGTTGCTGAATGCCAACCGTGCGCGCGACGCAGCCGCTGGCCGCACGCTCGACGGGCCGCATCTGTCCGATCTTGCCGTCACCCATGCCGGCAAGGCTATTCGCGCATCCGACGCTTCCACAGGCGAGCAGAAGGCATTGCTGATCCGCCTGGTGCTTGCTCACGCCGGGCTGATCAAGGAGATGACCGGTTTTGGCCCGGTGCTGCTGCTCGACGAAGTCATCGCCCATCTCGATCCGCGTCGGCGCGCCGCGCTTTACGATGCGCTCGCCGCGCTCGGCACGCAGGTCTGGATGACCGGCGCTGATCCGCTGGCCTTCGGCGATATCACGGACCGGGCCCAAGTCTTTGAGGTCCGCAACGGAACAGTGGAACCGCGCCGGTGAGTTTCAATTCTCAAATGCGGGAGTGCCCGGAACCATCGCATGGCCCATGTCTTAGTCCGATAGGCGACATTGGCGCTGGGAACCAGGACTGGTGATGGGTACTGAAGCGACGACAGACCATTTGAGACGCCGATTGCATTGCCTAATCGAAGGCATGCGGGATGATTTCGATCGCATCGAAATCATACTTGGCGCGCTCAGCGGCTATTGCCGCCCGGTGCCCGACTATGAGCCGCGATTCAATGACCTGCTTTTGAGACCGCTGGAACCGGACGAATCCGCGCGATCTGATCGCTAGCCTCGGCAACGCTGTCGCGTGTTCCTTCGTGCGCTCAGTAATTATCTTTTTGTCAACTATATTGCCGACAATTTGACTGAACGGTGAAACGGAAACCCGACAACTAGTTGGTAAATCTCACAAAAATAATCTGATGGGTTCCATTTCATGCGCTCGCGGTGTGCAGCGCCTGCCTCGGTCGCAGCAGCGACAGCCAAGTCGCGTTTGTTGTCGGCGGAAAAGACCGGCAATTACACTGGCGCACTGGCCCGGCTCGACGCTTACCGGCGCGACAAGCTGCTGGAGGCCGTGGCGCTTGCCGCCAAGGAGTTGCTGCGGCCGTCCGATCTCGCCACCTCGCTGCCGAAGGTGATGGAGCGGCTGGGGCAAGCTACCGGCGTTGATCGCGCGCACATCTTCCTGATCGATGCGGCGAGCGGCCAAGGCAACATCCTGCACCATTACGTTTGGATTGTGCCCGGCACTCCGACCCCGCCGGAATTCCAACACGCCAAGGAACCACTGGCCAATGTCGGGCTGAAAACATGGCTTGCCCGGTTTGAGCGCGGCGAAACCATTGTCGGCCATGTGCGTGAATTCGAGCCGGAGCAGCGCGCGTTTTTCGAACTCGGCGGCGTGAAATCGATGATAGCGGTTCCGATTTTCGCGGACGGCAAGTGGCTCGGCTTGATCGGATTCGACGATTGCCGCGAAGAGCGCGATTGGTCGCCGGCTGAGATCGACACACTAGGAACCGTGGCCGAAATGATCGGCGCCGCCGTGGCGCGCGCCTCATACCTCAAAACTCTGGCCGACGCCAACAGCATCATCGAGACCAGCCCGACGATCCTTTATCGGCTAAGCGCAGAGCCGCCTTACCGGCTGGTTTTTCTGTCGCAAAATGTGAGCCGCTACGGCTATCAGGCCGACAAATTACTGGCCGAGCCGGAGCGCTGGTTGCAACTGGTCGACAAAGCCGACCGCCCCGCGGTTCTCGCCGTAATCGGCGCGATCGTCGAAGGCAAGACCGACACTGCTGAAATTGAATTCCGCATCTGGGCTGCAGATGGCTCGAAAATCTGGTTCAGCGGCCGTGGCGCCGCGCTGCGCGATGGCGAAAGGCGCCTCATCGCTATTGAAGGCATCGTCACCGATGTGACCGAGCGCAAAATCTCGGAAGACAAACTGTTATTTTCCCATATCCTCCTGACTACGGCGATCGAAAACTCGCCGGATGCGATCCTTGTCGTCGATGCAAACGCACGCATCCTCATGTTCAATCGGCGCTTCATCGAGCTGTGGGACATCCCGACGCAGCTCGTGCAGTCTGGAGTTGACGAGCCGGTGCTGATGACCGTGGCGTCGCGCATAAAGAACCAAGGCGAGTTTCTGGCGCGTGTTCGCTACCTCTATGATCACCCGGACTTGCACAGTCACGAGGAGCTTGAAACTGTCGACGGGCGCATCATCGACCGTCACTCTGGGTCGCTCTACGACGCGCAGAAAAACTATCTCGGACGCGTCTGGTTCTTTCGCGACATCACGGCAAAAAAGCGCGCCGATGACAAAATCGCCGCCATGGCGCGCACCGACCCGCTCACGGGTCTGGCTAACCGCACCGCTTTCCTGGAGCGGCTCAACCTCGAATTCGCGCGCGCCCGGCGCGGCGATCATTGCTTTGCCGTGCATTATCTCGATCTCGATCACTTCAAGGATATCAACGATACGCTTGGCCATCCCGTCGGCGACGAGCTGTTGCGCTCGGTCGCCGATCGGATCAAGGCCTGCGTGCGCGATACCGACCTGGCTGCTCGCTTCGGCGGCGATGAATTCGCGGTGCTACAGGACGACGTCGCCAATACGCCCGATATCGAGGCGCTGGCGAGCAAGATCGGAAATGCCGTCGTTGGTCCCTACGCAATCGGGCCTAACCAGGTGTCGACCAGCGCCAGCATCGGCATCGTTCCCTACCAGGCCGACGTCGCCGGCCCCGACGCTATGATGATGAAGGCGGACCTTGCCCTCTACCGCGCTAAGAACGAAGGCCGCAATCAGTTCCGTTTCCATGTGGCTGCGCTCGACGAGGAGACCCGCCGACGGATGCTTATCGGCGAAGATTTGCGCCATGCGACTGCGCGCGATGAACTCGAGCTGTTTTATCAGCCGCAGGTCGAGATCAGAACTGGCCGCATTGTCGGATTGGAAACGCTGCTGCGCTGGAATCATCCGAAACGAGGCTTGCTGTTGCCGTCCACTTTCATTCCGATCGCGGAAACGACCGGCAGCATCGTCGCCATCGGCGAATGGGTGATCGAGCAGGCGTGCCGGCAGATCAGCGCCTGGAGCGACCGCGGCATCGCGCCGCCAGTCGTTGCCGTCAATCTTTCCGGAGCGCAAATCAAGCTCGCCTCGCAGCTCGATCAGATCATCACCGACAGTCTCGCCTGCCACGATGTGGCGCCCGAGCAGCTGGAGCTTGAGCTAACCGAATCGGTGCTGATCGAAACGACGCAGCGGCATGGCGAGGCATTCAAGCGGCTGCGGCACCTCGGGGTGCGGCTGGCGATCGACGATTTCGGCACCGGCTATTCCTCGCTCGATTATCTCCGCTCTTTTCACGTCTCGCGCCTGAAAATCGACCAGCATTTCATCGGCAACGTGACCACCAGCGCCGACGATGCGGCGATCGTGCGGGCGACCATCGGACTCGCGCACGAGCTCGGCATCGAGGTGGTGGCGGAAGGCGTGGAAACCGCCGCGCAGAAGGACTTCCTGATGGCGGCCGGCTGCAAGCTGGCGCAAGGCTTCTATTTCGGCAAACCGATGACGGCCGCGGCAGCAAGCGACCTGTTGCAGCAAAAGGTCCAATTGGCGGCGGTTTAGCCGCCCACCCTTCAAGTTTCCCCGAGCAGCTCGCGCCGCTGCCGCTCGGAGGCGTCGGAATAGCGGCGCAGCGCGTGCGCTTCGCTCAACACTCCGATCACCTGCCGCCGCTCGGCGCTGTCGACCACGGCCAGCGCTTCCGCTTCCGTCCGGTCGAACGCCGCAATCGCTTCCTGCGCCGTCATCTGCGGCACCAGCACATGGTCGCTGTGGCGCAGGATATCACGCACCGAAGCGGTGGCGGGGAGATCGGCGGCATGCGCCTCCGGCAATACCACTAGGCCGGCGTAACGGTCGTCTTCGTCGACAGCCACCACTTGGCTCGCCGATCCGAGCGGAAATGTCTCGCGAAATAGCGCAATCGGAGTTTCGACCGGCACGGTGCGCACATCGGCGCGCATCATCTGTCCCACGTTAAGATCGCGGATCCAGCCGACGTCGGCAGCGCTGCGGATGGTCTCGCCGCGCAGATGGAACCGCCAGGTGGCGAAGGAATAGCCGAAGAATTCGCGCGTCACCTGCATCGAGATGATGGTCGCGATCAGCACCGCGGTCGACAGCCAAAGATCGCCAGTGGTCTCCAGCGCGATGAAAATCATGGTGAGCGGGCCGCCGATCACCGAGACCGACAGCGCACTCATGCTGATGATGGCGTAGGCGTCGGAGTCCAAATGCATGCCCGACCACACATGGGTCAGCCCGCTCGCAAATAATTGCCCACCCAGCGCGCCCAGCAGCAAGGACGCGAAGAACAAGCCGCCGCGGAACCCGGAGCCGAGCGATACGATCGAGGCGAACGCTTTGAGCACGAAGATCAGCGCGATCGTCTCGAACGATAGCTTGAAGATGCCGGTGAGATGCAGGGCGCCATGACCGGAGGACATGACCTGCGGCGAGATCATCGCCATCAGCCCGACCAAAGCGCCACCGATTACCGGGCGGAACGCCGGCTTCACCTTCAGGCGGACAAACAGGCGCTCGCAGGCGGCCACGCCGCGCATCAGCAGGATTCCGAATATGCCGGCAAGCAGGCCGACCCCGGCAGCAATGGCAACGTCACGCACGGTAACATCCGTGATGGCATTGGCCTCGATGCCGAGCCGCAGCGGTGCAAAGGCCTGGGCAGTCAGATAGCCGACCAGCGAAGCCATGCCGACCGGTGCCAGACTGGCAATCGAATAGCTGCCGATGATCAGTTCGAATCCATAAAAGGCGCCGCCGAACGGCGCCCCGAAGGCGCCGGCGATAGCCGCAGCCGCGCCGCATCCTACCAAGATACGCATGTCGTTGCGGCGCAGGCGGAACGCGCGGCCGATCCCCGAGGCGATACCGCTGGCGATCTGCGTATAGCCGGCCTCCAACCCGACCGAAGCACCGACGCCGCTCGACCACACCGTTTGCGCCGCCACGATCAGACTGCCGCGCACCGACATGATGCCGCCATGCAGGGCATTGGCCTCGATCGGGTCGACTTCGGTCCCGCGTTTGCGGGTGACGTAGGCCGTGACCAAGCCAAACAATAGGCCGCCGAGGCAAGGTGTCAGGAAGGCGTAGATCGGATTGAGGGAGGCCCGCCCCGACAGACGCTCGCCGGGGTCAAGCCCGAAAAACGTCAGATGCATCAGACCGACCGCCTCGCTCATGCCGGCCACCGCCAGGCCAGCGAGTGCACCGACCAGCGCCGCCAGCAAGATCAGGCTCGACTCCCGCGCGCGGACGATGGCGCGCAGGCGGTGCGGGACTTCGAACGTCAGACGACGGCGGACCTGGCGAGTGGGACTGAACCAACGCATGGCAAGCGAATTCGAGCCGGACGAGATTGGCTTGCTTAGACGCCAAAGCGCGGCCGAGCACAAGAAAAAGTGAGCTTTGTGCTTACTAAACGGCGCTTAGATGACGATGCGACAAATCTCTCCCGCGCGAGCCTAATCGTGCGCGATCGGTCGCAAAAAAAGCGCCGATTTCTCACCCCCGAGGCCTTTAAATAATTCTTTTGAATCAACATATTAAGTGGTGTTACTTTGTTCTGTACGGGGCCCAAATTTCGTGTCACACAAACTGACAAATCCGACTCGTTTTTTGGAGCCGATCGAGAGTGCCGCTAATGGCTGAACCCGCTCTGAATATCCCGTCCGACGAAAACGGTTATGGCGCCGAGTCGATCAAGGTCCTCAAGGGCCTCGACGCCGTACGCAAGCGGCCGGGCATGTATATCGGCGACACCGACGACGGCTCCGGCCTGCACCACATGGTTTACGAGGTGGTGGATAACGCCATCGACGAGGCGCTTGCCGGCTTTGCCAGCGAGGTAGCGGTCACCCTCAACCCGGACGGCTCGGTAACCGTGTGGGACAACGGCCGCGGGATTCCGACCGACATCCACAAGGGCGAGGGCATTTCCGCCGCCGAAGTCATCATGACCCAGCTGCATGCCGGCGGGAAATTCGATCAGAACGCCTACAAGGTCTCCGGCGGCCTGCACGGCGTCGGCGTCTCGGTGGTCAACGCGCTCTCCAGCTGGCTCAAGCTCACCATCTGGCGCGACGGCAAGAAGCACTTCATGGAGTTCCACGACGGCGTTGCCGTGGCACCGCTGAAAACTGTCGGCGACGCCGAGGGCAAGCGCGGCACGCAAGTGACCTTCCTGCCGAGCCCCAAGACGTTCACCATGGTGGAGTTCGACTTTGCCACGCTCGAGCATCGTCTGCGCGAACTCGCCTTTCTCAATTCCGGCGTCTTGATTGTGCTGTCCGACATGCGCCACGCGGTAGAGAAGCGCGAGGAAATGAAATATGAGGGCGGCGTCGAAGCCTTCGTGAAATATCTCGACCGCAGCAAGTCGCCGCTGGTCCCTTCGCCGATCATGATCAAGGCCGAGCGCGAAGGTATCATGGTTGAATGCGCGCTGTGGTGGAACGACGGCTATCACGAGAGCGTGCTCTGCTTCACCAACAACATCCCACAGCGCGACGGCGGCACCCATCTCGCCGGCTTCCGCGGCGCGCTCACCCGCCAGATCACGCAATACGCCGAGACCATTGGTACTTCGCGCAAGGAGAAAGTGGCGCTCACCGGCGACGACTGCCGTGAAGGCCTGACCGCCGTGCTGTCGGTGAAAGTGCCGGACCCGAAATTTTCCTCGCAGACCAAGGACAAACTGGTGTCCTCGGAAGTGCGGCCGGTGGTGGAGGGTGTGATCAACCAGGCGCTGCAGGACTGGTTCGAGATTCACCCCTCGGAAGCAAAGGTTATCGTCGGCAAGGTGGTCGAAGCTGCGGCCGCCCGCGAGGCCGCGCGCAAGGCACGCGAATTGACCCGCCGCAAAGGCGCGCTGGATGTCTCCTCGCTGCCCGGCAAGCTCGCCGACTGCCAGGAGCGCGATCCGGCCAAGGCCGAACTGTTCATCGTCGAGGGCGACTCGGCCGGCGGCTCCGCCAAGCAGGGCCGCAACCGAGAATTCCAGGCGGTGCTGCCGCTACGCGGCAAGATCCTGAACGTCGAGCGCGCGCGCTTCGACAAGATGCTGTCGAGCCAGGAAATCGGCACGCTGATCACCGCACTGGGCACCGGCATCGGGCGCGACGAGTTCAATCCCGACAAGCTGCGCTACCACAAGATCATCATCATGACCGACGCCGATGTGGACGGCAGCCACATCCGCACGCTGTTGCTCACCTTCTTCTTCCGGCAGATGGAGGAACTTATCAAGCGCGGTTACATCTACATCGCACAGCCGCCGCTCTATAAAGTCTCGCGCGGCAAGTCCGAGCAATACATCAAGGACGAACGCGGGCTGGAGGACTACCTGATCTCGACCGGGCTTGAGGAGGCGGTGTTGCGCCTTGCCTCCGGCGAAGAACGGGCCGGGGAGGATCTGCGCAGGCTGGTCGAGGATGCGCGCGCGATCCGCAACATCCTCAACGGATTGCACAGCCGCTACAACCGCAAAGTCATCGAGCAGGCCGCGATTGCCGGTGTGCTCACGCCGAGCGTCACGCACGATCCGGTCAAGGCCTCGGCCGCCGCCGAATACATCGCCAAGCGGCTCGACGCGCTGGAGGAAGAGACCGAACGCGGCTGGAGAGGCTCATTCGACGAGGATGGCTTCCACTTCGAGCGTACGGTGCGCGGCGTCAAGGAGTTCGCCATCATCGACCAGGCCCTGCTCGGCTCGGCCGACGCGCGCAAGCTCGACGAGTACGCCGCCTCGCTGCAACAAGTTTACCCGCGTCCGACGCCGCCCGCCATGCTGCGGCGCAAGGACGAGACCGTGCCGATCCACGGGCCGGTCGGGCTTTTCGAGGCGCTCACCAATGCCGGGCGCAAAGGCATCACGCTGCAGCGCTACAAGGGTCTCGGCGAGATGAATCCCGAGCAATTGTGGGAGACCACGCTCGACGTCAATGCGCGCTCGCTGCTGCAGGTGCGCATCAAGGAAGTGGACGAGGCCAATATGCTGTTCGACCAGTTGATGGGCGACCTGGTCGAGCCACGCCGGCAGTTCATCCAGGACAACGCGCTGGCGGCGAGCGTGGATGTGTAGCGGCGACCTGTATGGCGATCGCGTCACCGAAGTTGCAAGCGGAATTGATCTCCGAGCTGGAAAGCAAATATTTCTGGTGGCCGCCGGTTGGCGATAAGCCTCGCACCGAGACGCACATCCTCGCGCACGCCATGGACTTGGCTGATTTTGCCGACATCCGCCGGCTTGAAACGCTTATCGGACCCGATCGCCTTGTCGACGTGATGCTCAATGCAGAGCCGGGTTGGATCAGCGACCGGTCATGGGAATTATGGCGTGGGCGGTTAGCGTCGGCGACAGGGCGGAAATTGCCTGAGGAGCCGCCGCGGAGATCGCTTCATGCCGCAGCGCTTTGAGCCCAAAACGGAGATTCTGCCGGCGGCCCAAAGGGAACTCTGGTCACAACTAGCCCCAGCGCCTTTGTTGTCTTTTGTGCTTTATGGCGGCACCGCCGTTGGCCTTCATCTTGGGCATCGCCAATCATTCGATTTTGATTTTTTCAGCGCTCAACCGCTCGACAAGCAGCGTCTCATCAGCGCATTTAATATTTTTCGCAATGCGCGAACCATCCAAGACGCCCCTGATACGTTAGTGATCGCACCAAAGCTTGGGGACGGCGCCATGCGAATCGCATTTTTCGGTGCAATTGGATTTGGGCACGTCAACGCACCGATGCAGACATCGGACGGGGTTCTTCTTGTCGCTTCTCTTGAAGATTTGTTGGCCACAAAACTGAAGGCAATTCTCGATCGCGCAGAGGCGAAAGATTATACGGATATCGCCGCCATACTCAGAGCCGGCGTGTCGTTGCGACGCGGCCTGGGAGCCTTCAGCGCGATGTTCAAGAGCGATCCGGCGCTGCCGCTGCGAGCGCTTGGTTTTTTTCGGGACGGCGATCTTCCAACTTTGCCGCGCGGCCTAAAGGACCAACTTCGGGCAGCAAGGGATATGATTTCCGATATACCCGAGGTCCCAATACGACCAGGGTTAATCGACTGACATATCGAGCCGCTACGACATGAGCTTCGAGCCGATCGCCAAGCCGATAAACAGCGCGCCCAGAAACAAGAAAAGGAAAATTCCAAACAGCCATTTCGCGATCGTCGCCGCAGTCGCTTCCACGCCGGTAAAGCCGCAAATGCCGGCCACAATGGCTATGATCAGAAAGACGACGGCCCATTTCAGCATTGCAGAGTCCCTGGAACGTTGGGTGCCGGAGCACACCTTTAATAGCCTTCACCACCGCACGGTTCCATGCCTGCGGTGATAATTCTAATGCATCGGCCTAAGGCTTCCCCGCGTTCACCGTCTTATTGCGCAAGGCGGTCATCACGTCTTCGAGCGTCGGATGCGAGGGGTCGGCGAGCAGCGCCGTTCCCCGCCTCAGAATGTCATCCATGATCTCGAAACCGAGCGCGCGATAGCTCTCGAATTGCGACTCGCTGAAGAACTGGTCGCCGGTCGATTCATGCGGGAAGGCGGGATTGGCGGCGGCATAATTGCGCACGCCGACATTGAAGATGCGATCCTTGTGGTAGCCCGCCTTCACGTAGAGGATCACGCCCTCCTCGCCGCCGTCATCCGCCGCCGGATAGTCGATCACGCCGATGGCGTAGAACGGCAGGTCGGTGGATTGAACCGCGCCGGGCGCCGACGCAGCGTCACGATGTTTCGCTTTGTCGTCGGTGCGGGTTTTCAAGTCGCTCAGCCCGTGGAAGCGGATGGTCACGCCGAGGTCGAGCGAAATCTTGCGCACGGCGTTGCCGAGATCCTCGAACTCGTAGTCCGGATCGCAACCGCCGTCGCTGACGACGATGCAGCGGCAGCGCCGGCGCACCATCTCGTAGAGGCCGAGATTCTCGAAATGGCCGCCGTCGGACAGATACACGTATTTCCAATCTTGGGTCGTCTGCCCGAACATCTCGTAGAGCAGCGGCACCACGGCGCGCTGCGGCCCATCCGCTTGGTAGGTGGCTTCGCCATGCGGCCCTGGGTTGCCGAGCCACCATCCGAGCCGCACGTTGAGCAAGGTCAATAGAAACGACAAATACGGCGATGAGTGATAGCCCATGTTCGGGCTGGCGGCGGCGCCGGAAATCGCCACCGCCGTACCCAAGCTCATGCCGAGCTTGTCGCCATAGGTTGTGCTGTAACGGTAACCAACGCAGCTGCTCCCCGAGTGCAGCGCCGTAACCGTGAACGGCTCGGCCTTGCGTTCCTGCCAGGCGAGCTTTTTCGTCGAGACGATATTGAGCGCCATATTGATGATGTGGAATGGCCGCCAGTTGCGCGCATCGACCTCGGGCCAGATGTCCTTCGCGATTTCTTTCGGCCAGAGATCATAGACGCGCACATTGTCGTTTTCGTCGAAGCCGGTGAACCTGTTCTCATGGCGGTCGGCATTCGAGGCGCCGAGGAAGGCACGGATCAGCCGGTTGCGGTAGAGCGCATGCAGCGAGAAGCGATTGATGTTGATGAAGTACGATGCGCACCAACCGACGGCCAACGCAATGACGAGACCAACCGGCACCCAAAAGCCGCCGGGCCAGGCCGGGTGACCGTCGGCCGTCATTTGGGCTTTGAGCGAGGCCGACGCTACCAGCGATTGCCCGAAGATCGCGATGTCAAGCAGGCCGGATGTCGCTAGGACGATGGCCGCGGCCGTGATCGGCGCAGCGATCAGGAGGATGATGTTCACTGAAATTCCCCCTGCGCCCTTGGCTTTCCCTTGCGCCGCCGAAAACCGGCTCTTGCCGAGAAGGGCTGTGACGGTTCCAAAACCGCCGCCGATCAACCAAGCTTTGACCTGGCCATAAGCGTCCGCCACCAATCCGGAACCAACGAACACCAGCGTCATCAGCAGGAACCAGGCGATGGCGACGGCCAGGTACCAGCCGGCCGCGCGGCCAAGCCATTCGCGATCAGAATCGGAATTTTCCTCCGAGCTGGTCAAGCCGACGAAGATCATCTCGGCGAGAAGTTGGGAAATCAGCGCGATGGGCAGGCCGCAGATTAGCAGCAGGATCAGCCCCGGCTTGAACACCCAGAATCCGCACGTAGCAAACTGGAAATACAGATAGATGCCGATGGCCATCAGCGCGCCGTAGAAGGCGCCGGACGCGGCTAAAGCGAAAAAATCCATTTTCGAATCGCGGCGCCACTTCGTGCCGGCGGCAAGCCAACTGACGGCATAAATGACGACACCGATGCCCATCAGCGCCGCAAAACCCTTCAATTGGATTTGGCCATTGGTTATCAAATTATCGCGCACGAGCTGTTCGGCGAACTGGGTAGCCGCAGCAAAGGTGAATAACAACGCCGCCAGCACCGCCGGCACCAGATCCCATCGCAGGAACATGCCTTGCGACGCCAGGCTCTGACCGCGCGTCGGCCGCTGCTTGGTGGCGAACCGCAGAGCCAGGATCAAACACAGGCCTCCGGCGATGAGAAAGGGCAGAAAAAGATCAGTCGAATATTGCGCGTCGATTTGCGAAATCCACGCCACCGTGATGGCGACCAGCTTCAAAATCAGCAGGGCGGCGCACAGCACCGGAATGATTACAAGCCAATTAAGCAACAAATTGCGAATGATGAGCGCGACCGCGGTCCAGGAGTCCGCCGAAGCGACGCCGAGCTTCGGTGTGAGGAAATTGCTGTAGGAACGCAGCCACGACAATTGCGGCGGCTCGTTCACCGGGTTGTCGCGCTTGTCGACCAGCGCCTTCCAAACCGACTCCCACCCGCCGCCGCGCTCGCCATAGGCGTGGAAAAGCCAGGCCGACAGCCAGCCGCCGATATAACCGCCGCCGGAGACGGTGGACAGATATTTGAATTTGGCGAGCCAGCAGTCGTGCGCGTTGGCCACATGCGCGGTTTTCGAGGGCCGCGGATGCACGGCGAGCGCCTGCATCAAACCGAGCGCGAAAGAGCCGCTGCGGATGCCGCCGCCGGAGAGGCAGAGCCCGGCGGCGCCGCGCGCATTCATCGCTTGGTTGAGCGCTTTGCCGGTCTTGCCCGACAGGTCGACGCCGTGAACCGCTTTCGACTCTTCGCGCAGGACGTCTTCGGTTTTCAGCTCCGGCATGGCCGCACCCCCGAGCAAACGCAACCGAAAGTGGCATTCTACGATGGAAAATGCCCGATTGCCAGGTCGCCTGTCGGTGGCCGGCTCGGGGCCGGTTCATGCCTTCGACCCTATCGACCGCGGATCGCGCGGCGGCCAACGGCCCGCGTCGACGCGTGTGAGAAAATCGGTGACGACCTGATTGAACAGGTCCGGCTCCTCCAGGTTCACCACGTGACCGGTCTTGGGAAGCATCACTAGGCCCGAGGCGGGAATTGCATCCTTCAGAAACACGGCCGGCTCGATACAGCGGTCGTCCTCGTCGCCGACCACGATCAGCGCCGGGACGCCGAGCTTCCTGATCTCGTTCTCGAAATCATAGAGCGAAGGCCGCGCGCCCTGAAAGCCGCGCGAGGTACGTGCGGAGCCTTGGGCGTCGTGCTCGCCTAGCATGCGTTGGAATTCGGCGAAGCCGCGCGAGTCCTTGAGCTCGAATGGGATGCGGCTCGGACCGCGGCCGTAGGTTGCCGCAACAGCCGCGGAGCCTTCGCGCTCGAATTGCTCCGCGAGCGCCCGCGAATGCCGCTGGAATTCCTCGGTATACCAGCGTTCACTGCCAGAGCCGGTGCCGGCAAGCGTCATCGAGCGCACGCGCGCCGGATGATTGAGCGCGACCTGCAATGTAGTGTAGCCGCCCATCGACAGGCCGACGAAATGCGCCTGCGCGATACGCAGATGATCGAGCACGGCTACCGCGTCGCGCATCACGTGCATATAGCTGTACGCGTTCGGATCTGTCGGCACATCGGACGGCTTATAGCCGCGCGCCGAATAGGCGACGCAGCGATAGCGCTTGCCGAATTCCCGCAGCTGCGGCTCCCAGCCGCGGTAATCGGAGGCGAACTCATGCACGAACAGGATCGGCGTGCCCGCTCCGACCTCCTCGTAATAAAGCCGCACATGATCCGGTGTAATCGCGTAGGGCATCAGAAAAGGTCCAGGTATTCTTTCTGCTCCCAGGCCGTGACGTCCATCTGCTCCGGCGCTTCCACGCGATAGCGTTCGAATTCGGCCTGCTTGATATGGACGTAATAGTCGATGAAGCGCGCCCCGAATCCGGCGCGAAAGCAATCATCGGTACGCAGCGCGGTCAATGCCTCATTCAAGCTTTTCGGCAGCAGCGGTGCCGCCGCCTCGTAGGGCGTATCGGCGGACGGCCCCGGATCGAACTTGCGGGCGATGCCGTCGAGTCCGGCATAGATTTGCGAGGCGACGTAAAGATAAGGATTGGCCGCCGGCTCACCGAGCCGGTTTTCCAGATGCGTCGAGGCATCGCCCGGCTGGCCCACCACGCGCATCATCACCCCGCGATTGTCCTGGCCCCAGATGGGACGATCCGGCGCCAGCGAGTAGGGACGATAGCGTTTGTAGCCGTTGATTGTCGGTGTAGTGAGAGCGGCGGCGGCCTGCGCATGCGCGATCAGCCCGCCAAGATAATGGCGGGCGACATTGGATAATCCATTTGCGTGCGCAAAGGCATTGGCCTTCGATTTCTTTTCGACCAACGATTGATGCAGATGCCAGCCCGACGACATCAAATTGGGCAGCGCCGGCCGGCACATGAAGCTTGCGAGATAGCCGTTGCGTCGCGCGATCTGTTTTGCCGCCGAGCGAAACAAAATCATGGCGTCGGCGGCGGCCAAGCCGCGCTGCGGGCGAAAGGTGAATTCGACCTGGCTCGGGCCCAATTCAATTTCGACCGAGCGCAGCGGTAGGTCGAGCGCCTCGACGCCGCGCCGCAGGATTGCGACTGCCGGATCGAGCATGTCGAAACGCGATTCGGTGAGATACTGGTAGCCCTGCGTAAGCAGGCTCACTTCGGGTGCTTCCGGGGGCCACGTCGCGTCGGTTGGAGCAAGCCGCGCATTCTCCAGCTTGAACAGATGGAATTCGACTTCCAGCCCGGCCACGAAACCGAAACCGGCCCGATCGAGCGCGGCAAGGGCATCGCGGCAGCGCGCGCGGGTGGAGAACGGCACCGGCTTGCCGTTGCCGAAATAGATGTCACACAACAGCCAGCCGGTCTTCTCGGCCCAAGGCAGCACACGGAAAGTCGAGGGATCCGCGATCATGACGAAATCGGCGCCGCCCTGCATCTCCGCCATGTCGAAGCCGCCGCCCGCGGTGAACACCGGGAACACGCTGCGGTGCGAAGTGTCCTTGGCAAGCAGCGTCGTCGTCATGGTGACGCCGTTGCGCATGGCGCCGGCGGCTTCCGAGGCGAGCAAGGTCTTTCCGCGCAGCACGCCGTGCTGATCGGCAAAGGAGAAGCGCACTAATTCGAGCTTGGACGCTTTGATCTTCCGCTCAACCGCGACAGCGGCTTCCGACTGCTCGTCGCTCCATAAATCGTGGCGAGAGACGAAACTGGCTATCGATGAAGCTTGGCGCCGAGACATATCGCTATTTACTTGGCTATCCTGCCGCTACTAAACCAGAATGTCGTCCGAGGCAGGCGGCCGGCGCGCGGCGTGAACGGGGACATTTCAGCGGCATCGCCATGTTCGAACGTATGATATGCTAGGGTCCGGACTCAATTAGATCACAGCCAATACGCCAGCATAGCGACCAGGCACAAGGCGGAGAGGAAGTTTCTCGCGAGCTTATCGTAGCGCGTGGCGATGCGCCGCCAATCCTTGAGGCGGC